>SAMEA104315429__coassemble_1358_pt1 | contig 12041 bp, 10 predicted proteins | sample SAMEA104315429__metabat2_high_PE_036 | metagenome-assembled genome bin SAMEA104315429 (sample SAMEA104315429) | gut metagenome | biome: Monkey gut; feature: monkey-associated habitat; material: faeces | place: China | collected 2013 | reverse complement strand
ATAAGTAAGATAAAACTAATAATATCTAATGAATATAAAGAACCTATATATAGACTATTTAAAATATATAATATACCAATATCAGTAAAAAATAGAAGTATATATTCTATTAAAGAAGTAAAAAATATATTAAATAATTTAAATAATATTAATGAAGAAATAGATAGTATTAATGATACTAGTATTAAAGAAAAGATAATTAAAGTAATTAATAAATATAGTTTTATTGATAATAATGAAGAAGTAAAAGAATTAATTGTTAATGACTTAAAAAATACTTATCTAAATGAAGATAATACTGGTATTAAAATAGTTAGTATTAATGATTATTTTGATAATGATGACTATGTATTTTATTTAGGATATAATAAAGAAAATATTGTATTATATAAAGATAATGAATATTTTAATGATAAAGAAAAAGTTATATTAGGATATGATACTAGTATAGAATTAAATATAAATAAAAAGATTGAAATAATAAAGAAGATTAATAATATAAAGAATCTTACTATTAGTTATAAACTATTTGATAATAGTGGTAATTATACTAGATGTGATCTAATTAATGATATAAATATTATAGATAATTATAAAACTAAATATACTAATTCAAATATGATGAATAAAATCTTCTTAGCTATGAAGTTAGATAATTTAGTTAAATATAATATAAAAGATAAAGATATAGATTTATTATCCTCTAATTATGATATACCATATATGCAATATGATAATAAATATCATAGTATAGATAAAGATAAATTATATAAATATTTAAATAATAAACTATTACTTTCTTATACAGCCTTAGATAATTATTATAAATGTAAGTTTAAGTATTATTTAAATAATATATTAAAGATAAATATTATTAAAGATGATTTTGCTATATTAATAGGTAATGTCTGCCACTATGTATTATTACATATGGATGATATAGATTTTAATTTTAGTAATGTCTTTGATGAATATATAAGTAATGAGAGAGAGTTTAGTAAAAGAGAATTATTCTTTTTTAGCAATATTAAAGAAGAATTAGAATTTATTATAACTACCATAAGAAAACAATATACTTATAGTTCTTTTGATAAGAATATGAAAGAAAAAGAAGTCTATGTAAATAAAGATAAAAATATTAAAGTTACTTTTATGGGTAAGATAGATAAAGTACTATATAAAGAAGAAGATGATATTACATACCTTGTAGTTATTGATTATAAGACAGGTAGTACTAATATTAATCTTAAGAATATGGAATATGGACTCGGATTACAACTACCAATATATTTATATTTATCTAGTAAGATGGAACTTAAAAATGTTAAAATAGTGGGCTTTTATCTTCAGAAACTATTTAATACTACTTTAGATAATAGTAAAGACTATGATTCTGCAAGAGAAAATAATTTAAGACTCGAAGGCTACTCTATAGATGAAGAAAATATATTATCTAAATTTGATACTACTTATAATGATTCTAAGTTAATTAAGAGTATGAAGACTACGAGTAAGGGATTTAGTACTTATAGTAAAGTACTCTCTGAAGAAGAGATAGATGAAATGCTAGATAATACGGATAAGTTAATTGATAAAGCAATAGATAATATATTAGAGGCCAACTTTGAAATTAATCCAAAGGTAATAAATGGAGAGAATGTAAGCTGTAGCTTCTGCGAATATAGAGATATCTGCTATTTAAGAGAAAAAGATAAAGTATATATTAATAAGGATGGTGAAGATAATGGGGACTAAGTCTGTTTTATATATGCCTAGATATTACTGTACGATAATGGAAAGACATTTAAATGGTGAAGATACTATTTATAAAGAAAATGCTGTAGTACAATATGATGATGAAAATAATGAATATTTTTATCCAGGAGATAAAGATAATGGTTATGAAAATATGAGAAATTATCTTAAATGGGTTCAAAATACTCTAGAGGGTATAGAAGATGAAGAACTTGATAAGATAGTTGAAAAGTATTTCTTAAAGGGAGATATTCCGGATACTGATGGTACTTTATATATAGATGAAAGTACTCTAGTAAGGGTAAAAGAACATGGAACTAGTCGTAAATAAAGAGTTGTATCAGGTATATGCTTCGAGTTGTTTTGATAAAGTAATGCCAGAATTATCTGTTTATTTAGATAAAGGTATTATAGAAGTCTGCAATTTTTTTGAATTAGATCATATAAAAAAGTTAAAGGTATATTTATATGATAATGCTGAAGAATATCAAAAGTTATTTAAAACACTATATCCTCTAAATGGGATTGCAGGTTGTTTTGGATATGAAGATGTTAAAATATATGCTGATTTAAATAAAATAGATAAACATAGATTATTTACTTGTATACTTCATGAACTTACCCATGTAATTTATAGAAATTATATTCAGGAAAAGGGAGTAAATAACCGAATAGTATGGTTTGATGAAGGACTAGCTAGTCTTCTATCAGGAGAGAAGAATGCTCTTATTGATAATGATAGATTAAAAGAGTTCATTGAGGTTAAAATTTCTAGTGAAAATAAAGAAATACCCAAAATATCTTATTTACATAAACATGGTACTAATTATGGCGAGTTTGTAGATGCTAAAACTAATAAATATAATGGCTATGACTGGTCTTATCTAATGATAAGATATCTAATAGAAACACTAAGTAAGAAAGAATTTAATAAATTAATGAGAAGTAAACAAAGTATTTTAGATATAGAAGGTACTATAACTAATGATACTTATAATTATTTTACTAAGAAAGTAAAAACAAAGTAGGAGGGTTTTATGAATACTTATATTTTTGATAATAATCAAGATAAGACAAATGAAATAATTCAAATGATTTTTATGGGAGAAAATACTATTTATACTGAAGAAATAGGTAATATGTATAACTTATATGATTACTTTAGAGATAATAGTTTTAATAGTGATAAAATATTATTTTGTAACTTTACTGGTAATCAATTAGAAAAACTTATCATTTATATTTCTAAGTATAAATGTATAGATACTATTCTTGGTTATAATAGTATGATTATCAGTAATAAAAAGAAAATAAGAGGTTTAAATTATGCCAAAATGGACAGATGAACAAAAAGAAGCTATATATAAAGAAGGCACTAATATTATCGTATCTGCGGGTGCTGGTTCTGGTAAAACTGCTGTTCTAACAGAAAGAGTATTAGAAAAAGTAAAAAAAGGAATTTCAGTAGATAATTTACTTATTTTAACATTTACTAAAATGGCCGCTAAAGAGATGCGTGAGAGAATAGGAGAAAAATTAAAAGAAAATGGTTTTACTAAAGAACTATATAAACTAGATACTGCTGATATAACAACATTTGATGCCTATGCTTTATCACTAGTTAAAAAATACCACTACTATTTAAATCTATCTAAAGATATTAATATTATAGATGCTTCAGTAATAGGGTTATATAAAGAGAAAATGCTTAAAGATATTTTTGAAGAGTTATATACTAGTGAAGACTCTAAGTTTTTAAATCTAATTAAAGAATATGCTTTAAAAGATGATAAAGAAATATTTAGTTTTATTTTAAATATTAATAATAAATTAGATTTAAAAACTAATAAGAGAGAATATTTAGATAGTTATATAAGTGTTAAATATAATGAAGAAAATATTGATAAAGATATAGATAATTATATCAAAGTAATATTAAATTTAATTAATAATATTAGAGATTATTTAGAATATATAGATGATAGTCATTATTTTGATAAGATATATAAAGTACTTAGTCCTTTGTTATCTTCAGGTGATTACGATGATATTAAACTTAATATAGAAGTTAAACTTCCTATAGCTAAGGGAGTATCAGATACCACTAAAGAATATAAAGATAAAATATCTAATACTATTAAAGAAATAAAAAAATTAGTTATATATGATAATTATGATAGTATAAAGAGTGGTATATTAAAGACTAAAGATTATGTAGAAGAAATAATAACGATAATAAAAGAATTAGATAAAAGAGTATCAGAATATAAAAGTAAATATAATTACTTTGAATATGGTGATATATCTTCTTATGCAATAGAACTTGTAAAAAATAATACTGAGATAAGAGAAGAAATTAAGAATAATTTAAATGAAATAATGATTGATGAATATCAAGATACTAATGATGTTCAAGAAGAATTTATTGCATATATATCTAATAATAATGTCTATATGGTTGGAGATATTAAACAATCTATATATAGATTTAGAAATGCTAATCCATATATATTTAAAAATAAATATGATTCATATAGTAAGAATATTAATGGTATTAAGATAGATCTAAATAAAAACTTTAGAAGTAGAGAAGAAGTTATTAATAATATTAATTTAATGTTTGATAGAATAATGGATGATACTATTGGAGGAGCTTCATATAAAGTAAGTCATAGAATGGTATATGGTAATCCTATGTATCAAGGTGATGGTGATAACGGGGTAAATAATAACTTTGAAGTATATAGTTATCTTAATGAGACAATATTTAAAAAAGATGAAGTAGAAGCTTTTATAATAGCTAGTGATATTAAAAATAAAATTATTAATGGTTATCCAATCTTTGGTAAAGATACTAAAGGTATTAGAAAGGCTAAATATAGTGATTTTGCTATCTTACTTGATAGTAGTAAGTCATTTGAACTATATAAAAAGATTTTAGAATATAATGATATTCCCACGAGTATTGTAAAATCAGTTAATCTAACTGATGGTGAAGTAATTACTATAATAAAGAATATAATTGGTTTTATTATAAAGATTAAAGATAATGTTATGGATAATGAATTTAAAAAATTATTTATATCAATAGCTAGAAGTTTTCTCTTTAATTTAGATGATAACATAATATTTGATTATTTTCTAAATAATAATTTTAAAGATAGCGATATTTATAAGATTAGTTATGGTATTACTAAGGATCTTGATACAATTAGTTTAGATGAAATAATTGATATAATTATTGATAAATATGATTTTTATAATAAATTATTTTTACTTGGAGATTATTCTTCAAATATTATTAGAATAGATAAATTAAAAGAAATTACTAGTAATCTAACTAATTTAGATTATGATATATATAAATATAGTGAGTATTTAGAGAACATTATAGAAAGTGATATGAAGATAGAATATAATGTTACTGAAAGTAGTAATAATACAGTAAAAATTATGACTATTCATGCTTCAAAAGGACTAGAGTTTAATGTCTGCTACTACGGGGGATTATATAGTAAATTTAATATTAGGGAAGCTATAAGTAAATTTAGTTATGACGATAAGTATGGTATTATTATTCCTTATAAAGATAAATTCTTATATAATACTATTTATCATAATTTAAGTTATAGAAACTATGTATTAGAAAATATTAGTGAAAGAATAAGACTCTTCTATGTTGCACTAACAAGAGCTAAAGAAAAAATGATATTTATATTACCAGAGAATACTAAAGAAGAAGCAGGGTATATTAGTGATATTATTGATGATAGTATTAGATCAAAATATAATAGTTTTGCTAGTATTATGTATTCATTAGAACCTATTACTAAGAGTTATTATAAAAATATTGATATTAATAGTATTGGTTTATCTAAGAATTATAACTTAGTTAAGAATGATAATTATAATAAATTATTAGGTAGAGTAGAGGATATAATAAATGTTCAAGATATTAATATAGATATTCAAAAAGAAGAAGAAAAATCTTTTTCTAAGAAGAATATTCATATTACTTCAAAAGAAGAACAGGATAGACTTGATTATGGTAAGAAAGTACATGAGTTATTTGAATTAACAGACTTTCATAATACTAGTAATTTAACTGGTAAGAATAGAGAGATAATAACTAATTTCTTAGATAAAGTTAATATAGATAATGCAGATATATATAAAGAATATGAATTTATATATGAAGAAGATAATACTACTTATCATGGTATTATAGACTTAATGTTAGTATATAAAGATAATATTAAGATAATTGATTATAAATTAAAGAATATTAATGATGAAGCTTATTTAAAACAATTAAATGGTTATAAAGACTATATAGAGAAGAGATTTAATAAACCTACAAATATATATTTATATTCAGTTACTAATAATACTTTAGAAAAAGTATAAAAAATATTTCTATATAATATAACTTATGTTATAATTATATAGAAAGTATTGCCAAATTAGTTTAGTGGTAGAACAAGGCCCTCGTAATGCCTAGAGGTAAGTTCGATTCTTACATTTGGCACCATTTATTATAATGATTTTATGAAAAATAAACATATTATAAAAAACATAATTCAGATGATTGTACTTTTATTAGTCATTTCTATCTTAAGCTATACTTTAGCTACTACTGATGATTTGTTAACTAAAGTAATGGTTACGTTATTTTTATCTTTTACAATTAATCAATTTTTAAGAAATTTATTTTTAATTTTAAATAAAAATAATATGTCAGAACTATTTAATAAAATTAATTTAATATTATTTTTAATTTATTGGCTTGGTTTTTTAATTTATTGGAATTATATTGCTATTACCAAGCATGATTATATGTCAATATTATTTTCACTACCATTTTTATTTATGGGAGTATTTATAGTTTATAAAGAATTTAAAAGAAAATGAAAAAGGAGTCTATATATGAAAAAATTATTAATAATACTATTTGAAATACTATTTTTATGTGGCTGCAATTATGATAAACAAGTAGAACCTATTAAAGATAATATAGTTAATGATGTTAATGAAGAAGTAAAAGAGGAATATGAGGATAATAATCCAATAAAGGTAGGTTTATTTTTAGCGGACGATAGTAATTATCATAATAAAAATAAACTAGTAGATACTTATTACACTAATTTTACTAATGGAGTAGATATTGGCTCATTTGAAGTATTTTTTACTGATGATAATGTGATTGATGGCAATAGATTTAAAGATACTTGGTATAAGTATTATAATATGTATAATAATATTGAAGACTACAAGATTGGATTTAATGTTAAGTTTATATTAAAAGATGGTACTAATTATAGTGGTAATTTTTTAGAACCGGATATATATAGATTTGGAGATTATTTCTATGTTTATCTATATGATGATGTTAATCAAGCTGATGGTGCTTTTTATAGTCATTTAGAAGAGATGAAAGATGATACTATGTTAACATCAATAAAGATATATGCTGTAGATGGTATAGATAATGTTGAAAATTTTATACTAAGTGTATTTACTTATAAAGATAGTAATGATTTTGATAGCGATGGTAATTATAGAGGTGACTCTATATATGGAATTAGAATAAAAAGAAAATAGATAAGATTTAAATTCTTATCTATTTTACTATCTAGTTTTGTTTTGCGAATCTAGATCAAAACTATAAAACTCATCTTCATAACTACTTAATGTATTGCTTTTATAAGCTTCTAAAATAGCATTTTCCATCATGTTATAAAATACTTGGCTGCTTTCTGAACTTATAGTGTTGCCATTATCATCTTTGGTTAATTCGTAATAACCATTAATTCTTAAGAATTGTTCAAAGCTTTCATAACAATATACTGCTTCACCATCAGTATAAGTTACACTTCTAATAAATTTATTAAATTCTTCGTTATTATCTATGGCTTTTTGATAGATAAATACTTCCATAGGATTATTAACATTTAATGCTGCATAGTCAGAAACTGAGTTAGTGTTTATTTTGAACTCACCATTTACTACTATACCAAGGCCATAGTTCATTAAAATTTCTCTGCATTTTGCAGTTAAGTCATCTACTTCTTGATTTATTTTTTGTCTGTCTTGTATTTTTGGTACGGCTTTAGTAACAGCGTAAGCAGTTGCGCCTGCTAGTGTTGTGAAAATTAATATTTTGGCAATTGTTTTCTTAAAATTGGCATTTTTTTTCTTTCTATCTTCTTCTAAAATTATTTGTTTTTGTCTTTCTAATTCTCTTCTTTCTTGCTGTCTTTCTATTTTTGTTCTTTCTTTTGGATAAACCATAGCGGCAGCTTCTGCTTCTTTCATTTTTTTGGCATTTTCTACAAGCTTTGAAGGATCAATTTCATCCTTATCAAATAGATTACCATGATGATCAACTTCTTTTTTAGGTACTGAACTTATTTGATTAAGTTCTTTACTTAATTTTTCTAATTGGCTATTAAAATTACTATTATTGTTTTCCATTTTTTTATTCCTCCTAAAATAAATATATAGTAATTTAAAAATAAAGTCAATATTTGTTGACAATAGTTTTACAATTTTAGTTTAAAATATTTCCTCTTTGATCATAATAACTATGAAAGGAGATAAATATGGAAAATTATAATGTGGTACCTAATATTATTTCAGGTAAAGATTTAGATTACTTATCTGATATGTTTAATTGGAATTATACTGGTTATAAAGAGCTATATAATACATTAGAAAATATATCTGATAATGAAGTTAAAACCATGATAAGTAGAGTTAGTGAAGTATTATACAATAATATGTCTAACATCTTAAATGTACTAGGAGGTTCTTATGAATAATAAAATTACTAATCCTAAAACTGAAGTACCTAAAGGTATGGTATTAAATGATAAAGATTATTTAAATATGACTTTATCACTACTTAAGGATATGGAGAAAAATTATGCTATATCTTTAACTGAAGCCTCTAATGAAAATTTATTTGCTAAGTATGAAGAAGTATTTAATGTAATTAAAAGTCTTCAGAGAGAAGTGTTTGAACTAGCCTTTAGAAAGGGATGGTATGAACTAGAAAAGGCTCCATCTAATAAGATTACTGAAAAATATAATACATTAAATACAGAGTTTAATGACTTAAATAATTAAAAAAATAAGAGCGGACCGCTCTTATTTTAATATTAATTTATCACAATCTACATCGATAGTAATGGTACTACCAAAAGATATTTTATCATTAATGATAGCCTCTGCGATTAGGGTTTCAACATTTCTTTGAACATATCTCTTTATAGGTCTAGCACCATATTTTTCATCATATGAAGCATTTACAATAAACTCTTTAGCTTTATCAGTAACATTTATTTTAATATTTTTATCTCTTAATCTATATTCAATATCCTTGATAATTTTATTTAGAATATCATAAATAACATCTTTAGTCAAAGAATTAAAGATTATTATTTCATCTATTCTATTAATGAACTCAGGTTTAAAAGTACTTCTTAATTCTTGCATTACAAGTTCATTAGCATTATCTTTATTATCTAAGATATATTCACTACCTAGATTAGATGTCATTATTATGATAGTATTCTTAAAGTCTACAGTTCTACCTTGTCCATCGGTTATTCTACCATCATCTAGTATTTGTAGTAGTACATTAAAGACATCGTGATGAGCTTTTTCTATTTCATCAAATAAGACAATAGAGTAGGGATTTCTTCTTACAGCTTCGGTAAGCTGTCCACCTTCATCATATCCTACATATCCTGGAGGGGCACCAATTAATCTAGCTACTGAATGACTTTCCATATACTCAGACATATCTATTCTTATCATATGTCTTTCATCGTCAAATAGTTCATAGGCTAAAGTTCTTGCTACTTCGGTTTTACCAACACCAGTAGGTCCTAAGAAGATAAATGAACCGATTGGTCTATTTGGATCTTTAATACCCGCTCTTGAACGAATAATAGCTTCAGTTACTAAGTGAATCGCATTATCTTGACCTTTAACTCTTTCTTTCATTTTATCTTCAAGATGTAATAGTTTTTCTTTATCTCCTTCAGCTAATTTAGATACTGGTATATTAGTCCATTTAGATATAATAGCAGCAATGCTTTCTTCATCAACTGTATCTGATAATATCTCTGATTTATTAATCTCTTCAAGAGAAGCTAGTTCTTTTTCTAGTTTTGGTATAGTACCATGTCTTAGTCTAGCGGCACTTTCTAAATCATAGTTATTTTCAGCAGTCTCTAATTCAAAATTAGCGTGATCTATTTCTTCTTTCTTTTTACTAATCTTAGTATTAACAGTCTTTTCTTCTTCCCATTTGGTCTTTAAATCTTTTTCTTTTAATTTTAGATCGTCTAGTTCTTTGTCTATCTCGGTAATTCTATTTTTAGAAATATTATCCTTTTCTTTCTTTAGAGCTTCTTTTTCTATTTCAAGTCTCATAATATTTCTTTCTAGATTATCTAGAGCAGTAGGAACTGATTCCATTTGGACTTTTATAGTAGCGGCAGCCTCATCGACTAAATCGATAGCTTTATCTGGTAAGAATCTATCAGTAATGTATCTATCAGATAGGGTAGCGGCAGCAATTAAAGCTTTATCTTTAATTGTTACACCATGGAATACTTCAAATTTAGACTTTAGACCACGAAGAATAGTAATAGTATCTAGAACAGTAGGTTCTTTTACTAATACTTTTTGAAATCTTCTTTCTAGTGCAGAATCTTTTTCAATATATTTACGATATTCATTTAAGGTAGTAGCACCAATACAATGTACTTCACCACGAGCTAGCATAGGCTTTAACATATTACCAGCATCCATAGCTCCTTCAAGGGCACCAGCACCTACAATCATATGTATTTCATCAATAAACATAATAATGTTACCTTCAGAGTCTTTTACCTCTTTTAGTACGGCTTTTAGTCTTTCTTCAAATTCACCACGGTATTTAGCACCTGCAACTAGTGCTCCCATATCTAGCTCCCAAATAGTCTTATCTTTTAGATTATTGGGAACATCGCCTTTAATTATTCTTTGTGCCAAACCCTCTACAATGGCGGTTTTACCAACACCTGGTTCACCAATTAATACAGGGTTATTTTTAGTTTTACGAGAAAGTATTCTAGTAATACTTCTTATTTCTTCATCACGACCAATAACTGGATCAATTTTACCATCTTTAGCAGCCTTAGTAATATCTCTACCATATTTTTCTAAAGGCTTTTGTAAATTTTCTTCATAAGGATTATTCATATTCATATATATCACTTTCCTTTCTATTACAATGTGTATTATACCTCAATAATTAGCAATTGTCAATAGAGATTGCTAATTTAACTAAATTAATTTACTTTTATTTAAAAGTGTTATATAATTATCTTGGAGGTAAGAAATATGTATTGTTCAAATTGTGGTAATAAATTAAATGATAATGATGATGTATGTTTGAAATGTGGGGTTATGGTAAATAAGGGTATTAATAATAAAGTAGAAGATAAACCATTAGTTATTTTAAATATTTTATCTTTTTTATACCCATTAGTAGGTTTAATACTATATTTAAGTATGAAAAAGAGCACTCCTAATAGGGCTAAGAAATGTGGCAAATATGCCTTAATAGGTACTATAGTTTCAGTAGTGATTTTTATTATTGTAGGTATTATATTAGCTATTACATTAAATAATGCTGTTAATTCAGAAATAGCTAAATATTCTGATGAAATTAATAATAAGGCTATAGTAATGTATGAAGAGGAAAATAAAAAACAATATACTTGTTATAATCTTTATAAATTAGATAATAATAGTGATTATGTTGGTAGTGTTTCTGTAGATAAAGATGGTAATGATTATATAGTTAAAACATATATAACAAAAGATAACACTTACTTTAGAGCAGAATATAAGAATAAGAAGAGAACTAGTTTTAATAATATTATAAATAATAATCCTAAAATTAATTTGTATTGTGTAGATTAATACATATAATAAGGGAGAAAAGTATATGAAGAAGTTTTTTAAAGAGTTTAAAACATTTATAGAAAGAGGTAATGTTATTGATTTAGCAGTAGGTGTAGTAATTGGATCTGCATTTACTAATATTGTTAATTCATTAGTTAATGATGTTATTACTCCTACTATTGGGTTAATAATTGGTAAAATTGATTTTAGTAATTTAGTAATACCTGGTACTCAAATTAAATATGGTTCATTTATTAATAATGTAATTAATTTCTTTATTATAGCATTCTGTATATTCTTAATAGTTAAATTTATTAATAAAT
>SAMEA104315429__coassemble_1319_pt1 | contig 12293 bp, 15 predicted proteins | sample SAMEA104315429__metabat2_high_PE_036 | metagenome-assembled genome bin SAMEA104315429 (sample SAMEA104315429) | gut metagenome | biome: Monkey gut; feature: monkey-associated habitat; material: faeces | place: China | collected 2013 | reverse complement strand
AATTACTACTGGTAATGAAATAAAAGTACTTAATTCAAGACATCCAGTAGTAGAAAGAGTATTAAAAGGAGAAGAGTATGTACCTAATGATATAGTTATGGATAATAATACAGATATTCTTTTAATTACAGGTCCCAATATGGCAGGTAAATCTACTTATATGAGACAACTTGGTATTATTGCTATAATGGCACAAATAGGATGTTTTGTACCTGCTGAAGAAGCAACACTTCCAATATTTGATAAGATATTTACACGTATTGGGGCATCTGATGATTTAGTTAGTGGTGAGTCTACATTTATGGTAGAAATGATGGAAGCTTCAAGAGCTATTAAGCATGCTACAAGAAACAGTTTAATACTTTTTGACGAATTAGGTAGAGGAACCGCTACTTTTGATGGTATGAGTCTAGCACAAGCTATCTTAGAATATGTAGCTAATAAAATTAAATGTAAGACACTTTTTTCTACACATTATCATGAACTTACTGATATGGAAAAGACTATTCCTAATTTAAAAAATAAACATGTTTCAGCAGTAGAAGAAAATGGCAATATTACTTTCTTACATAAAGTAAAAGATGGTTCTGTAGATAAGAGTTATGGTATTAATGTTGCTAAACTTGCAGGACTTCCTGATGAGGTAATAGATAGAGCAAGTGGTATACTAAATATATATGAAAATAAAGAAAAGAAAACAGATACCATTATACAAACAACACTTCCACTTAATTTTGATGAAAAAAAGAGTGAAGTAGAAGAAGAAGTTAAAAATATTGATATTTTAAATATTACACCAATTGAGGCAATAAATATATTAAGTAAACTTAAAGAAAAAGTTAAATAGATATTGTATAATATTTAAAAATATTTTATACTATGGTTAGGTGAGATGAATGAAAAAAATGAATAGAAAAGGATTTACTTTAATAGAGTTACTTGCAGTACTTGTAATACTTGTAGTTATTATGGCTATTGCTATACCAAGTGTTACTTCTTCAATTGAAAGAAGTAAACAAAAAGAATATGATCAAAAAGTTAAACTTATTGTATCTGCTGCTGAACTGTGTCAAGATAGATATGCAAATAAGTTTATTAGTGGTAATGATGTTTCTGTAAAAAAACTTGTTGAATTAAAGTTTTTGACTGAAGAAGAGGCTAAAGATCCATTTACTGGGGATACAATAGTAGGCTGTGTTTACTATGATGGAACAAACTTTAAATTTGGCGGGAATAATGGTGATGAAAGAGATTGTGAATATGCCGATGTATGGTATCAATAGAAATGAGAATGATAAAATGAAAATAATATTAATTAAATATGGCGAATTAACCACTAAAAAGGATAATAGGAAGTTATTTATAAATATTCTTTATAATAATATTAAAAGAGCATTAGAAAATTATAATGTTAAAATAATTAAAAATAGAGTAAGAATGTTTATTGAAACTGAAGATAATATCGATGAAATAGTGGATATTCTTAAGAATATATTTGGTATTCATAGTATAGTTATAGCTACTAGAGTGAATACTAATATTGAAGAAATAGAAAAAGAAGTATTAAATATTGCTAAAGATACAAAATTTAATACTTTTAAAGTAGAAACTGATAGAGCGGACAAGTCTTTTCCTATACCTAGTATGGATTTTAGTAGAAGAATTGGGGCTTTAATACTTAAGAATATTGATAATATTAAGGTGGATGTACATAATCCAGAGTACTTATTAAAAATTGAAATAAGAGAGGATTATACATATATATATCATAAAGAAATAAGTGCTTCTGGTGGCTATCCTGTTGGAGTAGCCGGTAAAGGTCTTCTTATGTTATCAGGAGGAATTGATTCCCCAGTGGCAGCTTATTTGGCAATGAAGAGGGGAATCAAGGTAGAATGTGTGTATTTTGAGTCTCCACCACATACTAGCATAATGGCTAAGAATAAGGTAAAAAAATTAGTAGAGCTTCTTACAAAATATGAACCTTCTATAACATTACATGTTATAAAATTTACTGATATTCAGGAAGCAATATATAAAAATATTGATCCTACATATATGATAACCATTATGCGTAGAATGATGTATAGAATAAGTGAAAAACTAATGGAAAAGAATAACTTACTATGTCTTATTAATGGTGAGTCAGTAGGTCAAGTTGCAAGTCAAACTCTTACTAGTATGAGAGTAATTAATGCTGTTACTAATAAACCTGTTATTAGACCAGTAGCATGTTTAGATAAATTAGAAATTATTGATATATCTAAAAAAATTGGTACTTATGAAACTTCTATTCTTCCATATGAAGATTGCTGTACTATATTTTTACCTAAACATCCAGTTATTAATCCAGATATTGATAAAGCAGTTCTTTATGAGAAAAGTTTTGATTATGAAAGTTTAATTAATACTGCGATAGAAAATGAAGAAGTTATTAAAATAAGTAATAAGAAAAAAGACTTTGATATTTAAATAAGAGTAAAAATATAGTTACTCTTATTTTACTAATATAAATAATTACTTATAGTAAAAATTACCATTAATTTAGATGTATGAAATTGTTAATATTTCACAACCTATTAGTGTAGGAGGTGAAAATAATGAGTAACAATACAAATAGTAAGATGGTAGTTCCAGGAGCTAAACAAGCTATCGAAAGAATGAAATATGAAATAGCTAACGAATTTGGTGTTAATTTAGGACCAGATACAACTTCAAGAGCTAATGGATCAGTTGGTGGAGAAATCACTAAGAGATTAGTTCAATTAGGACAAAACCAAATCAGTGGTTCAAATTACCAAGCTAAATAGTTAATTTAAGTATAAAAAAAGTCTCATGATATATTGAGGCTTTTATTATTTTATTGCTTATTCTTTTTGGCATAAAGTTAGGATTAAAAAATAAAAAGAGACTGACCCCCTAAGGAACAGTCTCCCAAAAAGAATAAAAAGGGGTTGGCTAGTGTGATACTAGCACCAATTCGCCTAATATCGAACTGGTGATTAATATAATAAACGAAGTTGTGTATTTTGTCAACCCAAAAATCAAAAAAAATAAAAAAATATTTTAAATATTGTTATTATTAAAAAAATATGGTATTATTTTATTAGAAATAGAGGAGTTGAATATGAATAAAGCAAAATTAATAGGAGCAATATTTGGAGTTATTTTATTTATAGCATTAATTGGTAGTTTTACATATGCTTGGGTTACTTGGCAGAGTGATAACATAAATACATCAGGTACATCAGACTGCTTTGATATAGATTATGGTGTTAGCAAAGAAATAGGAAGTTCAAGCACAAAAGAAAGCTTAGAAATGGTTAATAATTATACAGAAGGATTGTCTGCTAAAGTAAGTTTAGCATTAAAATCAAATTGTAAAAACGTCTCAGGATTAGCCGCTCTTTATTTGAATACCAATTCTGCTAGTTCAAGCATATTACAAGGGGCTCTTAAATATACAGTTGTTAAAGGTGAAATAGTCGTATCAGAAGGAAGTATTAATACAAGTGAAAAAATAACCCTACTAGACAATATTGAGGTCAATGATACGACACCAATAACATACACTGTGTATGTTTGGCTGAATGGTGAAGAAGTTGATAATTCGTATGCCAATCTAAGTTACTATGGATATATTTCTGCAGAAGCAGAATCAAGATAAAACAAATATAAAATTGTGACAAAAATAGACAAAAAAGCAATATAATACTTGCTTTTTTATATGTTTAAGTGTAAACTATTTACTAGGAGGAGAATTATTATGGCAAATCAAAATTCAAAAAATAAAACAAGTAAAAAAAATACAAATGAAAAAAAGAGTGTGAATACAAAAAAACAAAGCACAACAAAAAGCACTACAAAAAAACAAAATACAAATAAAAAGAAAGAAGTTAAAAAGGTAGAACCAGTAGTTACTGTAAAAGAAGAAGTAAAGGTTAAAGAAGTAACTCCAAACGTTCAAGAAAAGATAGTTAAAGAAAAGAAGAGTTTTTCACTAACATCTAAACAAAAAGATTTAATTTTAATTCTTTTAGTAGTAGTTCTATTAATAGTAGCAGTATTTGTTACTACAAGAAAAGAACCAAAACTAGATATTGAACTACCAATAGCCCTAGAGGGAGAAGCTGGATTTACTGAGATTACATATTCAGAATATGAAGATAAAATGAACTCTGAAGAACCATTCCTAGTAGTTGTAGTAAGAGATGGCTGTGGTTATTGTGAAATGTATGAACCAATACTTAAAGAAGTAGCAGAAGAATATAAACTTCCTATTTATTACATAAATATGACTAATTTAAATAATGAAGAATATACTGCTTTAGGAACATCAAATTCTTACTTTAAGAAAAATCAAGGAAATTGGGGAACACCAACTACACTATTTATGAAAGGTAGCTCAGTTATTGACTCAATTCCAGGATATGTTGATAAAGATAAACTTGTTAATGATTTCGTAAAAGAAAACTTTAAGGTAGAAGGATAAAAATGAATAAAGATATATACTTAATGGCTAAAGAGTTTAAAAGAAAATATCCAAAGACATTGGCTTTTAGATTAAAAGCTCATGCTAAAGTAGCAAGCAAATTCATTGGAGAAGATGAAGAAGTAAAATATGTTTTTGTAGCACAGAAGAACTTTAAAAGTTATGAAATATTCAATACTAATATAGTGGTCTTAACTGACAAAAGATTAATTGTGGCTACAAAGAGATTAGTTTTTGGATACTTTTATAGAGTAATTACACCAGATATGTTTAATGACTTAACCATAAAAACAAATATTATTTGGGGTAAAGTAATTATTGATACTATAAAAGAAAAAGTTGTTCTTTCAAACATTGATCCAAATGCTCTACCAGAAATTGAAGAGAATGTATCTAGTGTTATGATGGAAGAAAAACAAAAATATATACAAAGAGAAAGCGAATTTCAAAATTAAACTTTCTCTTTATTTTGGGGATGATACTATGAAAATAGAAAAGTATGAACTTACTAAAAAAAATAGTTACAATATATATTTATCTAATGGTGAAGTAATAACCTTAAATGAAAGAGTTATTACTAAGAATGAATTATTACTAAGAAAAGAGATTAATAGTGAATTATATGACAAATTAAAATATGAAAACAATATATATGATGCCATAGATAAAGCCATTAAATATATATCAGTCAGATTAAGAAGTACCAAAGAAATAAAAGATTATTTAATAAAAAAAGGCTATTCCCTTGATGTTGTTGAAGCTGCTATTAAAGAGTTATTAAATAATAAATATTTAAATGATGATATATTTACAAAAGCTTATATTAAAGATAAATTAACTTTTACTTCTAAAGGCGATTACAAAATAAAAATGGAATTAGTCCAATTAGGTATAGATAATAATATAATTGAAAGTAATATAGCTATGATAGATGAAGATATGCTTATTAATAGAATAAAAAAAAGTATAGAAAAAGATATCAAAACTAACAAGAAGTATAAAGGAATAGTATTAAAAAATAAGATATATAATCATTTAATTACACAAGGTTATAGTAAAGAAAAAGTATTAAATGTTATCAATATTTATGATTTTTAGTATAAAATGCTAATAATTAGCAAAAATATAAATGGAGGGATAAAATGAAAAAAATAGTTTCTTTATTTATATTTTTATTATTGCTTGTAGGTTGCTCATTATCAAATAGTCCAACTTCTAAGGTAGAAGAATTACTTAATAAATACCAAACACTAGATAACGATATAAAAAGTGGTATTGATGATATACTAAGAGAAGAAAAACTTGATGAAACACAAAAAGAAAGGTATCATAAAGTAATAGAAAGGCAATACAGAAATCTTACATATCAAATAAAAAACGAAAAAATAGATGGTGACACAGCAATAATAACAACAGAAATAGAAGTTTATGATTATAAAAAAATAGTTAATGAAACAAATAACTATTATCAAGAAAAAGAAGATTATACAGTAGAAGAATATAATAATACTAAATTGGATAAACTAGAAAAAGCCAAAGATAAAATAAAATATACTATAGATTTTGAAGTTAAAAAAGATAGTAGTGGAAACTGGAAATTATCCTCACTTAGTAATGAAACTATTAAAAAAATACAAGGAATGTATTAATTAATAGTTTCTTTTTATTAACAAATATGATACAATTAATATGGTGAATATACATGGAAAGAAATGAAGACTTAACTAAAGTTTTTGATAGAACTTGGAAAGCTAACCACAATAATGATGTAAAAGAGGCTAGAACTAAAGAAAAGAAATTTTGGAATAAGATGTTTAACGTAAAGGAAAGCAGTACATCTGACAGAAAAGTTGTAACTCCAAATAGTCAGGTTAGTAACTTACAAAGAAATATGAATAGTGCTGTCGATTTTCAGAAAAGAAATAATATTAATAATATAGTAAAGAAGTGGAAGTAATGGTAGATTTATATAAATATGAAAATGAGCTGTACAACAAGGGTGTAAAACTTGTAGGTGGTGTTGACGAAGTTGGAAGAGGACCATTAATTGGTAGTGTAGTAGCAGCCTGTGTTGTACTTCCACATGATTTTGTACTTGAGGGACTTACGGATTCAAAGAAATTATCTGAGAAGAAGAGAGATGACTTCTATAAAGTTATTGAGGATAAGGCTATTGCTATTGGTATAGGTATTGTTGATGAGAAAAAGATTGATGAAGTTAATATTTACGAGGCTACTAAAATAGCCATGAAGGAAGCTATTAAAAATACTGGTATCAAATTAGACCATGTATTAATTGATGCAATGCCTCTTGACATCGATGTAGATACTACTAGCATAATAAAAGGAGATGCTAAGTCTATCTCAATAGCAGCGGCCTCAGTAATAGCAAAAGTTACAAGAGATAAGATGATGTATGATCTTGATAAGATTTATCCAATGTATGATTTAGCTCATAATAAGGGTTATGGTACAAAGAAGCATATTGAAGCCATTAAAAAATATGGTATTACAAAATATCATAGACTAAGTTATAAACCCGTATCAGATTATAAAAATAAAGTTATTGATGTAGAAAAAGAATTATCTGTGAATTAGATAATTCTTTATTTTATTCCAAAGTCTTCATCCTCAACTTCAATTTGTTTTAATATCTCATCAGTAGTTGTAAAACCTGCAATTACTTTAAATAATCCATCCTGAAGCATAGTAATAACATCTTTATTATAGACTAAGTGTCTAAGTTCATCTTTTCTTATACCAGCACTAATAGCATCTCTTATATCTTGATTAATAAGAAGTACCTCTTGAATTGCGATTCTTCCTTTATAACCGTGACTACAATGAGGACAACCAGAAGGATTAGCCTCATATACTTCGTTTATATCAAGACCAAGAACAGTCTTAAATAAATTCTTTTCAGTTATAGTAACTGGTCTTTTCTTCTTACAATTATCACATAATCTTCTAGCTAACTTCTGTGATACTATTCCAGTTAATGCAGAAGCTAATAGGTACCTTTCAACATCCATATCAAGTAATCTTTCAATAGTATTTAATGAATTATTAGTATGTATTGTAGAAAGAACTAAGTGTCCAGTAATTGAAGCTCTTACCGCTATTTGGGCTGTTTCAGAGTCTCTTATCTCTCCAATCATAATGATATTAGGGTCTTGTCTTAAGATACTTCTTAATACTGTTGCAAAGTCTAGCCCAATATCACTATTTACTTGAACTTGGTTAACTCCTTTTATATCCATTTCTACTGGGTCCTCAACTGTTATTAAGTTAGAACCCTCAACATTTAATTTTTGCAAGAATGAATATAGGGTAGTAGATTTACCAGTACCAGTAGCACCAGTAACTAATATTATTCCGTTAGGAAAACTAAGCATCTTTAATACTTTGTTATAGTTTGTTTCGCTAAAACATAAATATTCAATACCTTTTAAACTCATGGAATAATCCATAATTCTTATAACAATTTTTTCTCCTCTTTTAGTAGGTAATGATGATACTCTGAGGTCTAATTCTCTTCCTTTTATGTTATCTTTTATACCACCATCTTGAGGTAATCTTGTTTCAGTTATATTCATACCAGCCATAATTTTAATTCTGGTAGTAACATTTTGTTTTATTTCCTTTGGTAAGAAAAACTGATCTCTTAAAATACCATCTATTCTAATTCTTACTGTTATACCTTCATCAGTAGGATCAAAGTGAATATCTGATGCTCCAGAGTCAAATGCTGTTATGATAATCATATTAACAGCATCAACAACAGGTATTTTAGTAAAATCAATATTTTTACTATTGACTAGATTTAATTGAGTGCTTATATTAGGATGTTTAGACTGCATATTGGGAATGCTATTCATATTAGGACTAGTTTTTTGATTATTTGTCATCATATTTTTATTTTGCTGAATAGGCGTTCCAGCACTTGGCATGCTGTTTGAAACTACATTCATATTGCTTGGTTTATTACTAATATTAGACTTCATAGTACTATTATTATTCATAGTATTCCTCTCCCTTTTTAATCTTTTCTTTTTAAAAAGACTAGATTTTATTCTATAATTATTATATAATAAACTTAAGTAAATATCAATAGTAAATGGGTGAGAAAATGAAATTAAATAGAAAGGGTTTTATGTTAGCAGAAGTAGTTGTATCTGCTTCAGTAGTAGCAGTTGTTCTTGTTACTATGTATATTGGTATTAATAGAATGACAGCGGCTTATGATAAGAGAAATAGGTATTATGATTTGGATGCTCAGCAGGTGGCTATGGAGGTTAATGATTTGCTTAAAAGAGATTCTGAACAGAATAACTTTACTTCTTTGACAAACAATTATTATTCATTAGAAGATATAGAAGTAAATTATTCCAAATTAAAAGAAGTTTTTAATTCACTAGGAGAAAACATTAATACATATTATGTAAAAAATAAAGATGGATTTAATAATATAAAAAATTCAAATATAAATCAGTCATTTAAAGATTATCTTGATTATTTTATTAGTAAAACAAATTTTGATGAAAATTATTCTTATTTTATAGTGGTTGAATTAAAGAAAAATGATGATTACTACTACTACACATTGAAGGTGAAATAATATGAAGAAGTTAAATAGAAAAGGGTATATGACCGTAGAAATTATTATTGCTTCAGTGATTGCTTTTTCAATAGCATTCTTTTTAATGGAGATAACTATGAAACTAGTAGATGTTACTGATAATGAATATGCAGATACGAACTTTATGACTGATAAAGCACTTATTATGACTAATGTTAAGAAGTATGTTAAAGAATATTTAGATGAACTTAAAAGTAATAAAGATTCAATTATGTCCTTTACATGTCAACAGAATGAATGCAAATTTGAGTCTAATGATGGCAGTAAGATACACTTATATATTGAGAAAGATAATACTCTTATATTTAAAAAAGAAGAAGATATTTTATATTCAAAGACACTTGATAATGGTATTAAAATAAATTCTTTGACTGGTGGTAATAAGGGAAATTATATTTATTTTCAGATAAAATGTACTAATATTTTTAGTGATGAAGATTATAATATAAATATTGTTGTTTATAATGGATAATTCGACAAAATATTTAATTAAATAGGTATAAAATATTTTTGGTGATAAAATGAAAAAGTTATTAAAGAAAATATTTTTACCTATTTTTTTGTCTGTATTATGTGGATTTTTATGTGGTAAGTTAATGTTTAGTATTTATGAAGATAAAGAGAAGAATATACTTACTTCGAAGGTTATTTATTTACTTGAAGATACTTCTTATAATGATTATAATACGATGAAGAGTAGTTTTGTTAGTAATAATTATATTTATTATGAAGAGAATGGTAAATATAATACGGTTATAGCTATGACTAAGAATAGGGATAATATTGATAAGATAGAGAAGGCTTATAACAAAGATTTTAAAATAGTAGAGTATTTACTTAGTGATGAAGAAATTAATAATAAACTTAATGAATATGATAAAAAGATAGATAATACTAGTGATAATAATGAGATAAAACTACTAGTGGAAGAGTTAAATGGTATTTATAAGGGGAGAGATGATATAAAAATGGTTAAAATTAGTTGACAATTTTATAAAATTAATATAAAATTATATTTAGCAACGGAGTAGTACTCAAGAGGCTGAAGAGGCGCCCCTGCTAAGGGTGTAGAGTGGGAAACTGCTGCGAGAGTTCAAATCTCTCCTACTCCGCCATTATGAATATAAAGTCCGTAAAGGGCTTTTTTCTTATATAGAGAGGTGATAATATGTTTAAGAAAGAACTTTCTTTAGTGCCACATTTACCAGGTTGTTATCTTATGAGAAATAAGGATAATATTGTTATATATGTTGGTAAGAGTAAGAATTTAAAAAATAGACTTAGTTCATATTTTCAAAGAGAACATACGGGTAAGACTATGATGTTAGTTAGAGAGATAGATCATTTTGAATATATTATTACTAATACTGAGATGGAAAGCCTACTACTGGAAATTAATCTTATTAAGAAATATAATCCTAAGTATAATATTTTATATAGAGATGATAAGTCTTATCCATATATTGAACTTACTGATGAGAAAGTACCCACTCTTAAGATTACTAGGAGAATTAATGCTAAGAAGATTAAAAATAATTTATTTGGTCCTTATCCTAATGTAGGGGCTGCTAAAAGAGTAGTAGAAATACTTAATAGAATATATCCTCTTAGAAAGTGTAGAACTTATGAAAAGAGAGAGTGCTTATATTATCATATAGGAGAGTGTCTTGGGTACTGCGTGCATAATGTAGATGAAGATAAGATTAAAGAGATGAAGAGTGAGATTGTTTCTTTTTTGAATGGTAATACTAAAATATTAACTGATAGACTTAAAGAGAAGATGTATAGTTATTCTGAGAAGATGGATTATGAGAAAGCTATGGAATATAAAGAACTTCTTGATTATATTAATATTACTACTGAGAAACAAAAGGTTGATTTGGATAGTAAGGTTAATACTGATATAGTGGGTTACTATACTAAGGATAATTATATTAGTATTCAGATTCTTTTTGTTAGAGGAGGTAAACTTCTTGATAGAAATAGGGTTATATTTCCTATGGTAACTACTGAAGAAGAGGAATTATCTAATTATTTACTTGATTTTTATAGTAAGAATGTATCGATACCTAAAGAGGTATTAACTCCTGATAATGTGGATAATGAGGCTTTTAGTGAGATATTTAATATTAAGTTTATTACTCCTGTTAAGGGAGAGAAGAAGAGAATATTAGAACTTGCTTATGATAATGCTAGAATATATTATGAAGAACAAATGACTTATATTAAGAGAGATGAAGATAAGATAGAGGATGCTCTTAATGAGCTTAAGAGCAAACTTAAATTAGATAAAGTAGATAGAATTGAATTATTTGATAATTCTAATTTATTTGGTAGTTTTAATGTATCTGGTATGGTAGTGTTTATTATGGGTAAACCTTCTAAAAATGATTATCGTAAGTTTAAGATTACTAATGATAAGAATGATGATTATGGAACAATGAGAGAGGTTATTTATAGGAGATATTTTAGAGTACTTAAAGATAATTTAGAAAAACCAGATTTAATTATTGTAGATGGTGGTGTTGGTCAGATACACGTGGCTAGAGAAGTTATAGAGAGTCTTGGTCTTGATATTCCAGTAGCTGGTCTTAAGAAAGATGATACGCATAGTACTAATATGTTACTTGGTCTTGATCCTCTTACTGAGATTATGATTGATAAGAGAAGTAATTTGTTTATGTTACTTACTAGGATGCAAGATGAGGTACATAATTTTACTATTAGTTATCATAAAAATATTAGAAGTAAGGGAGCACTATCTAGTATACTTGATAATATTGATGGAATAGGAGAAGTTAGAAAGAATAAACTTCTTAAGAAATATAAAACTATTACTAAGATGAAAGAGGCTAGTACTGAAGAGTTAGAGGAGATACTTCCTCATGATACCGCAGTTAAGTTTAAAGAGTTTTTGGATAGTTATGAGTAATCACTCTAAGCCAATGTCTTAGAGTGTCATTTATAGCCCATAGTCTATAAATGATATATCTACATATCTATTATATATAAGCTATATGTATATATTTAGAATTAAAAAGATATATAAAGTTAGTTTTTGGGAAGAAAATGAGAAAAAATTTCTTAAATTATTGACAAAAGCATAAAATCTTGTCTTTGACAGTTGTTGCATAAAAATAGCTTGCAATCCCTTATAAATAA
>SAMEA104315429__coassemble_1281_pt1 | contig 12505 bp, 16 predicted proteins | sample SAMEA104315429__metabat2_high_PE_036 | metagenome-assembled genome bin SAMEA104315429 (sample SAMEA104315429) | gut metagenome | biome: Monkey gut; feature: monkey-associated habitat; material: faeces | place: China | collected 2013 | reverse complement strand
TAGGTTAGGATAAAGATACCAATTCCTTTGCTACAGATGAATATAATCCAAATAAAGAAAAATACATCATCGTAGATGAGGTAAGTATGATTGATACTCTTCTTATGGAAGCACTTCTAAAAGGAACAAAAAGAGACATTCATCTTATACTCGTCGGAGATTATTACCAGCTTCCAAGTGTTAGCGAAGGTCAAATACTAAAAGATTTAATAGATAGTGACTGTCTTCCAGTAATAAGTCTAAACAAAATATATCGTCAAACCGAAGGCTCGTACATATTAAATCTAGCCTATGATATAAAAAGCAAAAATATTAGCGAAGACCTATTCATAAAAAAAGATGATTACCTATTCATAAATAGTGACAATGATAACACCTTATCCTACATCAAAGAAGTAGTAACCAAAGCAATTAAAAAAGGCTATTCTGATATGGACATCCAAGTACTAGCCCCAATGTACAAGAGTATAAATGGCATAGATAGCCTAAATATCATGCTCCAGGAGTTATTCAATCCAAAAGCCAAAAACAAAAAAGAAATAGTCTTCAAAGACGTCGTCTATAGAGAATACGACAAAGTCCTTCAATTAGTTAATGATCCTGACAATAATGTCTACAATGGTGATATTGGATATATTGAAGAAATTATTGTATCAGATGGCAAAAAAATACCAAATCAAATAAATATAAATTATGATGGCAACATTGTAGAATACACACCTGATAAATTTATTAACTTTAGACATGGATATGCCATTAGTATTCATAAAGCCCAAGGTAGTGAGTTCGATACCGTTATCATGCCAATAACTTCAAACTTTAAAAGAATGCTATACAACAAACTAGTCTACACTGGAGTTACTAGGGCTAAAAAAAGTCTCATCATTGTTGGAGAACCAAGTTCCTTTATCTATGGCATAAATAATGACTATGTAGATAATAGAAAAACCACCCTAAAAGATTTAATAATAAATAAATACAATATCTAGTATAATTATAATAATTTAGTCAATAATATTATTGGTATTTAATAATACTTAAATACCTGTCATATTTTAAAGGGGTGATAAAATAATGAAATCCAAAGTAGGTATGGCTTTAATGGGTATGGGTATAGGAGTAGGTAGTGCCGCTCTATATCAAAACATTAAAAATGGTAATATTAAGAAGTTAGCTAGAAAAATGAATTCTGCTAAAACGAAAGCTATAGATAACCTAGAAAATATGATATAGGAAGAGATTTAATTCTCTTTCTTTTTATATTCCTCGTAAGCCTGTAGTCTTCCGAGGCAATTTGAAGCCTAAGGTCTTCAAATTGAAGTATTTATTTTATTGCATAAAAAATATAAGTTATATTTAAATTTGCATTGCATATAATATAATTGAAAAAAACAAATACACGTGTTGACAAGTGTAAAAAAAGGTGGTATAATTTCATAATGAAAGGAGGAAGATGGTAGTTGTTAAAAAAGTGATAAAAGCACTTGAAAAAGATGGATGGGTTCTTATAAGTCAAAAAGGTTCGCATATGAAATATAAAAAAGATAACAAAGTTTGCATAGTTCCCAACCATAAAGGGGATATTCCCATAGGTACTTTATCACAAATAGTGAAAAGTACAGGAATTAAACTTTAGTTTCTGTACTTGAAACACTATTACTAAACTACTAATAAAAAATGAAAAAATATTTTTATCCTGCAATTTTTTCCAAAGAAGGAGATGCATACAATGTAAAATTTATTGATTTTGATGATGTGTTTACATATGGTGTTGGTTTTGATGATGCATATTATATGGCACAAGATGCATTGTATGCTATGTTACCAGAGTATAAAGATAGATTACCAGAACCAACATTCAATTATATGGACATCAAAGTAAAAGATGGCGACTTTATTACTATGGTAGAGTTAGATCCTGTAGAACACGAAAAGAAAATATCTTCCAAAACAGTAAATACAACAGTAACTATGCCAGAGTGGTTAAAAAATCTTGCAGATATGAAAGGTATTAACTTTTCTAAATTATTACAAGAAAGTTTAAAAAATGAGTTAAACCTATTGTAGTAAAATAAATAACAATTATCATTTTTCTGATGAAGAAAAGGGACATTCCGTTCCTTTTTTTAAATAAAAAAAGAAGTAATTACTTTACTTCCATAGTATTTACTTTTTTAGTTAATCTAGATTTTTCTCTATCAACTTTGTTTTTATGTACTAAACCTTTTACTTTAGCGTTGTCTAAAGATTTGATAGCTAATTTTAATCTATCTTCAGCTCTTTCTTTGTTACCAGCGGCTACTGCTTTATCAGTTTCTTTAATAGCGTTTTTAACAGTAGATTTTAGTTGTTGGTTTGCTAAAGTTACTTTGTTAATTTGCTTAATTTTCTTCTTTGCATTTTTAACGTTTGCCATAAATTTCATCTCCTCCCAAAACTAATTATAATTTTACCAAAAAAATGCTAAAAAAGCAAATATTTTCGGTACTTTTTGTAAAAAATATTACTGGTGATAACAATGAATCATGAAATTGACCTAAAAAAGTATGATATACATACTGATTTAGTATTAGATACCATAGAAAATAGTAGTTTAAGTATCAAAAGTGATACCTATAATATTGATGATATTAAGGTAACAAAAGTAAATGTTGATGAAGAGACAAGTAAAATATTAAATAAGAAAAAAGGTAACTATATTACTATAGAATTTGCAGATGTTACAGATACCACTAATAGAGAGAAAGTAACTAAAGTATTTGAAGATGAACTAAAGACTATCTTATCTGACTATGATGAATCTTCTATACTAATTGTGGGCCTAGGTAATGCTAAGAGTACTTCAGATAGTCTAGGACCAAAAGCACTTGAGGATATTATTGTAACAAGGCATCTATTTATCCTTGGAAATCCAGAAGAAAATATTTTAAAAATATCCAAAATAGCCCCAGGTGTAATGGCGGACACAGGTATTGAAACGCAAGATATAATATCATCAATAGCAAAAAAAGTAAAACCTAGTCTTATCATAGTAATAGATGCACTAGCAGCCTCCACAATAAGTAGAATAAATAAGAGTATTCAAATAACTGATACTGGTATCCATCCAGGAAGTGGTATAGGTAACATGCGTAAAGAGATAAGTAGTGATACTCTTGGTATACCAGTTATTGCTATAGGTATTCCCACAGTAGTAGGCTCTTCCATTATTGTATATGATACAATAAATTATTTATTCAAACATATCTCTTACATTAAAGATAATTCATCAAAAAATAAACTAGTATTTAATAGATATAACTATTTAGATAAAATAAAAGATAAAAATCTAAGTACTGAAGAAAAGAAAGAAGTACTAGGTTTAATAGGAGAATTATCTGATACAGATAGAATAAGTTTAATTGAGGAGGTACTAAATTCACTTAACTATAATTTTATTGTAACTCCAAAAGAAATAGATTTCCAAATAGATAAATTATCATTAGTAATATCAAGTGGTATAAATAACATAATTTATGACAAAAAAAGTGTCAAGTAATAGTAAAATTCTTTTAATTTAAATTTATATAATATATAATTATATTAGGAGAGTGATAGACATGAGATATGTAGGAACTACCGCGAGAGGTATAAGAACAGGAATAATTAAAGAAGGAGATAATCTCGAAGAGATTGTTGTAAATTCAGTCCTTAGAGCCAGTGAAAGTGAAAACTTTAAAATACGCGACCGTGATATAATTGGAGTAACTGAAGCAGTTGTCGGTATTGCCAGTGGTAACTATGTCACAGTAGATGATATAGCAGAAGATATAAAAAACAAATTTCCAAATAAAGAAGTTGGTTTAGTATTTCCAATATTAAGTAGAAATAGATTTTCTATGATACTAAAAGGTATTGCTAGAGGAGTAGATAAGATATATATGTTACTTTCTTATCCAGCAGATGAAGTAGGTAATCATTTATTTAGTGAGGACTTATTAGATAAATATAATATTAATCCATATAGTGATTCATTTGGTATTGAGAAGTATAATGAATACTTTAGAGGTATTGTCCATGAGTTCACAGGAGTAAACTATATAGATGTATATACTGAAATATGTGAAAAAGAAAATTGTAAAATAGAATTTATTTTCTCTAATAATCCAAAGGAAATATTAAAATATACTAAAGATGTTTTAGCATGCGATATCCATACTAGAGAAAGAACTAAGACGTTATTAAAAGAAGCTAATATTATATTAGGACTAGATAACATAATGACTCATAGTATCAATAGTAGTGGTTACAATGCTGAATATGGACTATTAGGTTCAAACAAGAGTACTGATGAAAAATTAAAACTATTTCCTAAAGATGGCTTAGATTTAGTTTTAAATATTCAAAAAAGAATGTTTGAAAAAACAGGTAAAAAAGTAGAAGTATTAATATATGGTGATGGTGCTTTTAAAGATCCAGTAGGTAAAATATGGGAATTAGCGGATCCTGTAGTATCACCAGCATACACAGATGGATTAAAGGGTACTCCAAATGAAATAAAACTAAAATATGTATCCGATAATACCTTATCAAATTTAAGAGGAGATGCTCTTAACGAAGCCATGAAAGAAGAGATAAAGAAAAAAGAATCAAATCTAGTAGGCCAAAATAAGAGCTTAGGAACAACCCCAAGAAGAATAGTAGACCTAGTAGGGTCATTATGTGACCTTACCAGTGGTTCAGGAGATAAAGGAACACCTGTAATATTAATACAAGGATACTTTGATAATTATGCTAACGATTAAGGAAGAAGAGGATAAAATGAAAATAGCAATTAATGGTTTTGGAAGAATAGGAAGACTAGTATTTAGATTAATGGAGGAAGATAATTATTTTGATATAGTAGCCATCAATGACTTAAGTACACCAGAAGAATTAGCTTATCTTCTTAAGTATGATACTAATCATCGTAACTATAATAAAGAAATAACTTATGATGAAGAAAACATTATAATAGAGGGTAAAAAAATAAGAGTATACAAAGAAACAGATCCAACAAATTTACCTTGGAAAGAACTTGGAATAGATCTAGTATTTGAATGTACTGGAAAATTTACTAAAGAAGAAGATGCCATGAAGCATATTACTGCAGGAGCTAAAAAAGTATTAGTAAGTGCTCCATGTAAAGGAAATGTCAAGACCGTTGTCTATAATGTAAATGATGATATCTTAGATGATAGTGATAAAATAGTAAGTGCAGCTTCATGTACTACTAACTGTCTTGCACCCGTACTAAAATTAGTAGATGATAACTTTGGTATCATAAAAGGATTTATGACTACAATTCATGCTTATACAAACGATCAAGTAACACTAGATGTAAGTCATAAGAAAGGTAGCCATTCTAGAAGAGGTAGAGCATGTGCTATGAATATTGTTCCAACTTCAACAGGAGCAGCTACCGCTATTGGAAAAGTTATACCAAGTCTTGAAGGCAAACTATCAGGAGGAGCAATTAGAGTACCAGTATCAGATGGTTCATTAATAGATTTATCACTAGAATTAGAAGAAAAGACTACTGAAGATGAAATAAATAGTATGTTTTTAAATAATGAAAGTGAAACTATTAAAGGTACTTTTGATCCAATAGTATCTTCGGATGTAATTAGTTCTACTTATGGAGCAGTAGTGGATTTATCATTAACAAAGGTACTTGAAGTAGATGGCAAACAATTAGTTAAAATTATTGCTTGGTATGATAATGAAATGGGATATTCAGCTCAAATGGTTAGAACCGCTAAAAAGTTATTAGGAGGAGAAAATGAGTAATTATTTTAAAGTACCAGGGAATATAGAAGAAAAACAAAATACAGGCGATTTCTTCCATAAACCAGGAGATTTGAACAAAGAATCAAATAATAATAGTTTCTTTTATACACCTAATGATTTAGATAGTAGTGCAAATAAAACAGTATCATCAGCAGAAGAAATAAATAAATTTATTAGTGAAGTAGCAACAGGAAAAAGAAGTGAAGGATTAACTATTGGTGGCGCTACAATGTTTGTTAGTTTTGATAGATTAAAAGAAATGGTTAATGAAGGTTATAATATAATTAAAGCAAGTTATTTTGAACAAATGAATATGATTGAAGTAACATTTGATATTCCATATAAATCAAAAATAAGATAATAAAAACTTACCTTAAGTGGTAAGTTTTTTCTTGTGTTCACTCTAAGCCTTACTATGTAAGTCTTAAAGTGTTAAATTAAGCCTCATCAAAAGAGTCTTAATTTAATAAGCAAGCGTATCTATTATATATAAGAAGGATATATATTTAAATATATTTTAGTATAAATATTTAAACATATAATGTGGGCCATCTTCTCTTTTAATAAAAGCACTTGACAAGAGAAAAAATCTAAGATAAAATTAACTTGTATAGTTTAAATTAATATTTAATGATTTTTTCTATAAAATATATTAAGAATGGAGGTATATATATGGACAAAACAGTTCTCTCCATTTTGTTATTTGTTCTTGGATTGGGAATAGGACTTGCTTTAGTATTTTTATTTAATTTTTTAAAGAATAAAAAAGATAGTAATAAAGCCGATACTATAATAGATAAAGCTAAAAAAGAAGCTGAAAAGATTAAAAGAGATTCTTTATTTGAAACAAAGGAAGAAATTCATAAATTAAAATTAGAAGCTGATAAAGAAATTAAAGAAAAGAAAAGTGAAGTAAAAGAGCAAGAAGATAGGCTTCTTCAAAGAGAAAATAATATTGACAGAAGGGATACTGCCCTTCAAAATAGAGAAACTGCTCTTGAAGAAAGAGAAAATAATTTACTTGATAAACAGCAAAAAATTCAAGAAGCTAAAGAAGAAATGGAAGAAATAAAAAGAAAAGAACTTGAAGAATTAGAAAAAATAAGCAAATATACAAAAGAACAAGCTCGTGATGCAGTTATGAAAATGGTTGAGACAAAAATGTCAAAAGAAATAGCAGCATACATAAAAGAAATGGAATCTGAGGCTAAACTAGAAGTTGATGAAAGAGCTAAAGAATTACTTGTAGGTACTATGCAGAAATATGCAGCAGATATTACAAGTGAGCAGACAGTATCAGTTATAGCACTACCTAACGATGAAATGAAAGGTAGATTAATTGGTAGAGAAGGAAGAAATATTAGAACTATAGAATCAGTAACCGGAGTTGACTTAATTATTGATGATACCCCAGAAGCTATAGTAATATCTAGTTTCGATCCACTAAGAAGAGAAATAGCGAGACTTACATTAGAAACTCTAATTAAAGATGGGAGAATTCATCCTGCTAGAATAGAAGAGTTATATGCTAAGACTTGTGCGGATGTTAAACAAACCATAAAAGAGTTTGGTAAAAATGCTTTATATGAATTAGGACTATCAAAGATGGATCCTGAATTAGTTGAGATAGTAGGTAAACTACATTTTAGAAGTAGTTATGGACAAAATGCCTTAACTCACTCAATGGAAGTAGCTAACCTAGCAGGTATTATGGCTAGTGAACTAGGAGAAAATGTAAATCTTGCCAAGAGAGCTGGATTATTACATGATATAGGTAAAGCAATTGACTTTGAAATGGAAGGATCACATGTTAAAATAGGTGTAGATTTAGCTAAAAAATATGGTGAAGATGAAGTTGTTATAAATGCTATTGCTTCCCACCATGGAGAAATTGCTCCTACCAGTATTATAGCATCAATTGTTGCAATAGCGGATGCAGTATCAGCATCACGCCCTGGAGCAAGAAATGACTCTAGTGAAAACTATGTTCAAAGATTAGAGCAACTTGAAGAAATAGGAAACAAAATGCAAGGTGTAGAAAAAGCTTATGCTATTCAAGCAGGAAGAGAACTTAGAGTAATGGTTAAACCTGATGAAGTAGATGATTTAACTGCTCATCAAATAGCTAGAGAAATAAAAGAAAAAATAGAAAACGAACTAAAATATCCTGGAACTATTAAAGTTACAGTAATAAGAGAAACTAGGGCTCAAGAAGAAGCAAAATAGTTTCTTTTTTATTTACAATTTCACTTAAAAATGTTATACTTTAGAAGTAAGGAAGTAAGGTTATGAATATAAGTTGTAAAGATAATGAAAAATTTGAGTTTGATAGAAGGGTAAATCATGGATGTGGTTTTAATTTTGAGCTATCATCAGATGAAGTTTATCAAATTAGTTATGTAAATTATATTGGAGAAATTGAAGAACAATTTTATACTATGTGTCCAAGATGTGGTTATATAATACCAATAGATAAATCTATACTAAACGATTATGAAATTGGTTTAGCAAGAAGAAAAAGCAATGATGATGGAGAATTATATCTAAAAAACAATATTCTATCAGAATATACTAATGTTACAGAAAGAGGAAGAGTAAGAAAAAAAACATTATAGGAGGTTTATTATGGGTTTATTTAATAAAATAAAAAGTGTCTTTAGCAAAGATAAAGATATAGTTAAATATGATGAAGCACTTACTAAAACAAGAAAAGAGTTTTCTACTAAGATAAGTGATTTATCAAAGAAATATAAAAATATTGGCGATGATTATTTTGAAGAGTTAGAAGATATTCTAATAATGGCGGATATTGGAATAAATACCGTTATGAAATTTGTTGATAAATTAAAGAAAAGAGCCAAAGAAGAAAATATTAAAGATACTGACACACTAAAAGAAATAATTGTTGATGAAATGCTTATTATGTATGTAGATAACAAAGTACTAAATACCAAGATAAAATATAGTGAAGAAGGCCCAACAGTTATTCTCTTTGTAGGAGTAAATGGTGTTGGTAAAACAACAAGTATTGGTAAAATAGGAAATAGAATGAAAAATGCTGGTAAGAAAGTTATTCTAGTAGCAGGAGATACCTTTAGAGCGGGTGCTACCGAACAATTAGTAGAATGGGGTAAAAGAATTGATATACCAGTAGTTACCACAAGTAGTAAAGACCCATCAGCAGCCGTCTATGATGGAATAGATACTGCAATTAAAGGCGAGTATGATGTTGTTCTTATAGATACGGCCGGTAGATTACAAAATAAAGTTAATCTAATGAATGAATTATCAAAGATGAATAAAGTAATAAAGAAAGTAATACCAGATGCTCCTCATGAAGTACTATTAGTTGTAGATGCTACTACCGGACAAAATGGTATCCAGCAGGCTAAAGCCTTTAAAGAAGTAACTGATGTCAGTGGCATCATCCTAACTAAACTAGACGGAAGTGCTAAAGGTGGAATAGTTCTTGCTATTAAAGAAGAAGTAGATATACCAGTAAAATTTGTTGGACTAGGAGAAGGAACTGATGATTTAGAACCATTTGATATTGAAAAATATATCTATGGCTTATTTAAAGATTTATAGAAAGGGATTGATAACATGAAAAAAGAAGTTAGTAAAAAAAATACTAAACCAAAGAAAGAAGAAAAGTACAAAATATTTGACTCTGTAAAATTAAAAAGGACTGAGTTTATAATAACTCTAGTAGTAGGAGTAATATTTTTAGTACTATTATTCTTTGCTATTACTAATGAAGTATTTATGCCAGCAGCACTTATTTCTTTTGCATTATTTCTATTTTGTATCTGTTACTATTACATCGATGACGAAAAAAAGAAAAAACTAGTATATACATTATTTGGACTTGGAGTATTACTTATCATAATTGAAGTAATATATACAATGGTAAAGATAAACTAATATGGAAGAAAGAAATTATTTGATAATTTTATATGATTATTATGGTGAATTATTAACAGATAAACAAAAAATGTATTTTGAAGATTACTATTTCAATAATCTTTCACTAGGAGAAATAAGTGAGAATGATGGTTATAGTAGAAATGCTATTCATAAAAATATTAAGACTGCTGAAGAAAAATTATACTTTTATGAAGAAAAACTAGAGTTATATAAAAAGAAAAAGTTACTTGAAGATATTATTAAAGATATCGATAATGAAGAAATAAAGAATAAAATAAGGGAGATATTATGACAAGTAGAAAATATAAAATGTACTATGATTATCGTAAGAGAACAAATGGTGGATTTTTAGATGCTATGTTTTTATGTGGCATAATGATTAGTGCTTCAGTTTTAGTATTTCTCGCTTTAATAGGAGGATAACTATGGATTCAATATTAGATCGTTTTGCGGATAACTTAACCGAAGTTACATATATTACAAATCCCGCAGTAGCAAGAGATGATGAAATAAAAAAATTAATATTAGTACTTTTAACCCCAGAAAAATCAGCCGTTCTAGTAGGTAAACCAGGTATAGGTAAAACCGCTATCGTTGAAGGCCTTGCATATCGTATTCAAAGAAACGAAGTACCAGATGCTCTTCAAGGTTACACTATATATAGAGTTAATACCACGGCACTAATTAATAGCAATGGTGAAGAAAATAGAGTATTAAAACTAGTAGAGGAATTAAAAAATAGAGAAAAGGTAATCCTTTTCATTGATGAAATACATACTTTAATAGGTAATGGCTCACTAGACTTAGCCAATATGTTTAAAGAGGGTCTAAGTAGAGGAAGTATTAAGATAATTGGAGCTACAACTACATATGAATATGAAAGATATATAATGAGAGATAAAGCTTTCTTAAGAAGATTCGAAAAAGTAGATGTATCTGAACCTACTGAGAAAATGACGGTAGAAATACTACTTAAGACATTACCAAAATTAGAAAAACAAACTGGAGTAATTCTTCCATATACTGATTTCATTAATGAAAAAATAATGAAATTTATTGTTAATATGACAACTGAATTTAAAAGAGTATATGAAATATCATCAAGATATCCAGATATTGCCTTAGTTATATTAAGACAATGCTTCTCTAATGCTATATATGAAAATAGAAGAACTATAAATTTAAAAAATATATATGATGCTATAAAAACTACTAAAGCTGTATATCCTGATGTTATAGCTAAAGAACTAATAGAATTCAAAGAAATATTTAAAGATGAATTAAAGATTGAAGGAACTATTCTAGATTAGTTCTTTTTCTTTAAAATTATATTGACATATTACCAATATTATAATACTATATATATCGTGAGTTTTATGGAAGAAAAAATTATAGAAATAAAGGAAATATTATTAAAAATAAATAATTTAAATAATGAAATATCATATTTAGATACATTAATAATTAAATATGAAAAAGAAATAGATAAACAAGAAGAAAAAATTAACAATTATACATTTAATATCAGAGATAAAATAAACTATTTACATAATGAAAAAAAAGAAGTACAAGAAAGAAGAAAAAATTTAGAAAAATCTAAGAAAAAGTTAAGACAAAAGATAGTTCTAACATTACTTACTATTATATGTTTATTATCACTTTTAGTAGTAAATAATAAAACATTAAGTATTATATTTTTATTAACTTCAATTTTAGGTTCAGGCTTAATAGTTTTAAACATACTATCCAATAAAAAACAAGAAAAAGAATTAAATAAATATAACATAGAAGAAATAAATAGTAGTATTGAAAAAGCAGTTAACAATTTAAATGAGAAAAATAATAAAAAGTTAAAACCACTATTCGAAAAAAAAGAAAAAGTTTCTGTTCAAGAATCACTACTAAGAAAAGAAAGAATAGTGAAGAAAAAAGAACTAATTCATTTGGAAAAAGAAAGAGATAATAGATATAAAGAATTATTTGAAGTTATGGAAGATGAAGTTAAGTTATCAAATAGTGAAATAGAAGGCCAATTAGAAATACCAGGAATAAAAAAAGTAAGAAATAGGTAATATAAACAAAAATATTATCTATTTTATTTTCAAAAACAACAAAAATAATATATAATATTATTAGAGGTGAATTAATTATGAAATTAGAAAAAGTATTAGATAAAGTAGAATATAGTATTATTAATGGTAATGCCAATATAGAAATAACTGATATCTGCTATGACTCTAGGAAAATAAAAGAAGGTTGTATATTTATATGTCTAGTAGGTTCTTCATTTGATGGCCATGACTATATAGATAGTGCTATAGAAAAAGGTGCTAAAGCCATACTTGTAGAAAAAGATATTACTAGAGAGGATATTACTATTATAAAAGTAAATAATACAAGAAGAGTATTATCCCAAATATCAATAAATTATTTTAATAATCCAAGTAGTAAATTAACTACTATTGCTATTACTGGTACTAAAGGTAAGACTACAACTTCCTTTATGATAAAAAATATTCTTGAAGCCGATAACAAGAAAGTAGGAGTAATAGGTACTATGGGAGTGTTTTTTAAAGATAAACATTATAGTACAGTAAATACAACTCCTGAAAGTTATGATATTCAAAAGTATCTAAATGAAATGGTAAATGATGGTGTAGAATATCTAGTAATGGAAGTATCTTCTCAAGCATTAAAAGTAGGTAGAGTAGACGGTATGCTATTTGATTATGGAATATTTACTAACTTAAGTGAAGATCATATAGGAGAA
>SAMEA104315429__coassemble_1227_pt1 | contig 12916 bp, 11 predicted proteins | sample SAMEA104315429__metabat2_high_PE_036 | metagenome-assembled genome bin SAMEA104315429 (sample SAMEA104315429) | gut metagenome | biome: Monkey gut; feature: monkey-associated habitat; material: faeces | place: China | collected 2013 | reverse complement strand
ATGGATATCTAACTACAAAAAATATTGTTAATAATGGCATTCCAAGAATTTATCTTACTAAACTTGTTAAGAATGGAGTTATAGAAAGAGTAAGTAGAGGTGTTTATGTTAAAAAAGATGTATTAGTGGATGAGTTTGTTATTTTACAAAGTAAGAGTAAGTATGCAATTTATTCTAATACTACGGCACTTTATCTATATGGCTTTTCTAATAGAATACCCATTAAGTATGATATTACAGTTAAAAACGGATATAAAGGCTCACTACAAAAAGAAGATAATGTTAATTTGTTCTATACAAAAAAAGAACTATTAGATTTAGGAGTTATTAATTATAAATTAGATTCTGGTAATGTAATTAGAGTATATGATTTAGATAAGACGATTTGTGATATTATTAAAAATAAAAAGAAAATTGATGCTGAAATTTTTAATAAGGCAATTAGAGAATATTTTTATAGTAGAAAGAAGAATACATTAAAACTATATGAATATGTTAAGAAGATGAATATTTATAACAAAGTAAGAAATACTTTTGATGTGCTTGAGTGATTAAAAACAAAGATAGTTTAAAAAATAATATAAATGTATAGGCTTAAAACTTATGTATTTTTTTCTATATTGATGTTGCAAAATGATTTAAAATATTAAAAAATAAGAAAAAAACAGCAAAACATTGAAAGCTATGATATAATTAAACCATAAGGAGGTTTTGTTATGAAAAATGAAACATTAAAACAAATAATAATTCAAATAAAAAAATATGGCTTAGTAGATGTATTTAAAACTACAGACAATTTTAAAAATTGGATATCTACTCTTGATTCTAAGCAAATAAATAATTTTCTTGGCTTGAATATAGAACCTAAAGAAGTAGAAAGTTTTAAAAGTATATTGATTAATAGAAATTTGCTAAGTTGTCAAGATTATTCAAGAAGAGTAGAAGCTATTACAAAATTAAAAAATGGTGAAGGATGTTGGCATATTTTTCATAAAATATGTAATCCTAAGTTTTTAGAAAGCAGAAACTTTTATAAGGACATAGAAACGATAAGCAAAGCAGAAACTGCTAGATATTGCCTAAATGCACTGGAAGAAAACCTATTTATAGATAGTCCATATCATGATGAAGATTTAAAATTGATTGTGGAAGTCAAAGATTCATACACCGCAGATGCTCTTACAGAAGTGGCAACAAATATACATTCAATAAATAGTCCATATCACCAAGAGGATATGCTATTAATATCAAAGGCAGATACTGAAGTTATTTCTTCTGAATATTCAGGAGTAGGTTTAATGTGTTTAGCCACTAATGAAGATTCATTAAAAGATAAATATCATTTAGAAAATATGCATATTTTAGCAGAAAACACTAGTGCTAATGAAGAATTATTTTATATTATGACTAATAATAAATTTATCAAAGGTAAAAATTATCGTAAGGAAGTAGAAACATTAAAGAATGCTAAAAGTAGAACAAATGCTAGAGTATTATATTATTATATAGTAAATCCAAGAGAAAAGTTCTTTCATGATTTTGATTATATTAGTAGTTTACCAAAAGAACTATATGATTTATTAGGTAAGAGCCCTAGAATATTTGATCATAATCTTATGGCAGGCAGTAATGATCCAGATTACTTAAATAATTTAATTAAAATAAGTAATATGGATGAAAAACTTGTTATGCACTATACTGCACTTTTAATGAATCCACATTTTATAAAAAGTCCATATAAAGAATTTGATTTAAAAGTATTAGAGAGTATTACTGATTTTGATATCTTTATGGATTTATATACTTTAATTTATGAAGGATTAGACATGGTAGATAATACTCATCATCAAAGTGATATAATTTTATTAAGTAAAACATTAGACTCTAAAATTCGCAAATGGCTTATAAAAAGGATTACAAATGAAAATAATAACAATTATGACTATGATATAGAATATATTACTAAATTAAAATTAGATTCTATTAGTGATGAAATAAAAGAAGAAATGAAATATTATTTATTTAAGGAAAAAGGAATAAATGATTTAAAACATAGAGAAAAATTAGAGAGTCTTTTAAATGGTATAATGGTAGAAAGACACGAATCATTAACAGATTATTTAAATAAGTTAGAGGAAGAATTGAATACTAAAGAAGTAGAAGAACCATTATTAGTTCCTTCGGTAGAGGAATCAGTATCAAAAGCAAAATCTAGAGTTTTAAGTTTATTTAAAAAAGATAAAAGATAATACATAGGTTTAAAACTTATGTATTTTTTGATATAATATATATGTGATGTAATTATGATATTAAATGTAAGTGGAAGAACTGATATAGTGGCTTTTTATACTGAGTGGTTTATGAATAGATATAAAGAAGGATATGTTATGGTAAGAAATCCTTTTAATTATCACTTAGTAAATGAAATATATTTTGAAGATGTTGATTTAATAGTCTTCTGTACCAAGAATCCTCTTCCTATAATAGATAGAATAAAAGAGATAGATAAACCAATACTATTTCATATAACAATAACTCCTTATAATAAAGATGTAGAACCTAATGTTATAGATAAGAAAGATATAATTGAGGGAGTAAAAGAGTTATCTAATATAATAGGAATAGATAATATATATATTAGATATGATCCAATATTTTTAAGTGATAAATATAATATAGAATATCATATAAAAGCTTTTAATAAATTATTTACTATGTTAAATGGTTATGTAAAACATATCATAGTATCATTTGTAGATGATTATAAGAATGTTAGAAATAATAATAATATTTTAAAAATAAAATCATTTACTAAAGAAGATTATAAGTTAATAGGAGAATCCTTCTCTAGGATAGCAAGAGAAAATAATATGACAGTACAAACTTGTGCTGAAGAAGAAACATTAGAAGAATATGGCTTTATAAAAGAAGAATGTTTATCTCATACTTTAGCCTATAAGTTAACTGGTAAGTCTTATAAGAATTGGACTTCAAGAGGTAGTAAATATTGTAGATGTGTTAATATGGTAGATATAGGTGTATATAATAGTTGTAGGCACTTCTGTAAATATTGTTATGCTAATTATGATGAGAATAAAGTAATAGAAAATTATCATAATCATGATGTTAATTCTCCATTACTAATTGGTAATATAGAAGAAGATGATATTATTAAAAGAAGGTATAAATAATATGTTTGTGTTCATTACACACCTAATTATGTTAGTTTTTATAAGTTTAAATTAATTAATATTTACATTACTATATTTTTATGTTAGAATATAGACTTGTTAGGTGAGGTATGGTATGAAAAAAGATTTAAAAGAAAAAGAAAAAATCAATGAAGATGAAAATATTATAAAAGAAAAGGTCTGTTCTTATTATAGTGAAAGGTATGAAAAATTGCCTATAGAAGAAAGAAAAGAACTTTTTCGTCGTATGATTATAGAGGGTAATGATAAACAACAATTTGACAATAATGAATTTTATAGGGTATTAACACCTGAAGAACAAAAAAATGCCGAAAAGATTGGATATTGGAATTATATTACTTTTTTACAAAAATCATTTGGTTATACTAAAATGTCTGAACTAGTAAAGATCGGGGTATTAATTGAGATGATTAAAGATAAGAATAGTTTTAATGAAAAATATCCTAAAGAAATGAAATTATATAGAGATATATTAGAATTATATAGAAATATCGCTGAAGAATTAAAACTATCTACAGCATTAGAATTCTCTTACTATTATACTTATCTTTTATGGAATGGATATTTTTCTGTAACAAAAGAACATAAGTACAATAAAGTTAATAGACCAACGGATTTAAACTTTTTAGCTAATAGTGTACTAAATGGTGGTGGTGTTTGTTTAGAATATTCTGCTTTACTTAATGATTTTTTAAAAGTATGCAATAAAGAATCACTATTAATGAGTTGTTTTGTGCCATTTAAAAAAGATGAAGTAGTATTTGAATATAGACCTAATATAGTAAGAAATGTTAATGAAAATATTAAAATATCAGCTGAAATGTTATCAATTATAGGAAATGCTTTTGGGATAACAAAAAGAATAGGAAATCATGCTGTTACAGTAATAAATGAAAATGGTCAGCAATATGTATTTGATGCAACTAATTTATCAGTGTTAAATATAGAAGAAAAATTAAGAGCTTCTTTAATCAATGGCAAAGGCTATTTTGATTTAAAAAAATATTTTCTAGATTTACTTAATTTAACCGATTGTGCTAGTACTAGTGAGTTATTTTATATGTTAAAGAATGAGATAGCACATTCCTCTTTAGAAAGAGATGGTATTATATCTGATTATGAAAATACTTTAAAAATAGTAGAAAGAAATAGAAATTTATTAGATAAAGGATATGACAGTATTCACTCTTCTATTGAGCAAATTAGTTCACATGTACTATCAAAGAAGAAAAAATAAAATAAGCCAAATTTAAGCCAAAATTTAAAAAAATATTTGATAAAAAATTTAAAGTAGATGTAATATTCTACTTTTTTTGATATAATAATTTATATAGAAAGGAAATAGATAAAATGAAAAAGTTAAATTCAAATCATTTAAAAATAATAGCAATAATAGCTATGACAATAGATCATCTAGCAGATCTACTTTATCCTAATATGCAAAATAATATTGTACCTATAATATTACATGTTATTGGTAGATTGACTGCTCCTATTATGTTCTTCTTTATATGTGAAGGCTATTATTATACTAAGAATCTAAAAAAATATATAACAAGATTATTTATCTTTGCTATAATATCACACTTTGCTTATTGTTTTGCCTTTGGTATAAATTATATACCATTTACTACAGGTAATGTCTTTAATCAAACTAGTATTATGTGGTCACTTGCTTGGTCAGTAGTAGCTTTATATGTAGCTAATGGTAATAATAAATTAAAAGAATATCAAAAATGGATATTAGTAATATTAATAAATGTAATAGCTTTTCCTGCTGACTTTAGTTCAATAGCGGTAATGAGTATACTATCTATGTATTCTGCTAGAGGTAATCTAAATAAACAAATGAAAGCTATGATGTTATGGCTATCATTATATGCTTTAATATCATTTATCTTTGTAAATAAAATATATGGAATAATATCTTTATTTGCAGTACTAGTATATCCACTACTAAAGAATTATAATGGGGAAAGAGGAAAAACAAAATGGTTAAAATGGTTCTTCTATCTATATTATCCATTACATTTAGTATTAATAGGAATATTAAGAATAATACTATATGGTAATATACCAATATTATTTAGTTAAATATAGAAAATATTAAGAAAAGTATAAACAATTTAAGAAGAAAGGTTTTACTTGTACAACAAATAGAGGATTAGATCAAATTCTAATCCTCTATTAAAATAATTAATATTACAAATTATAATTCTTTTACAAGAGGATTAAAACTTTCAATAGCGGCAACTAACTTAGGATGTTTAATAACAAAATGTATTGTTGGATTAGAATTCTTTGAAATAATGACATGATTATTTTTTAAAATAGTTATCGTTATATTTTTAAAAGTTTTATCCTTTTCAGTTAAGATATTATAGTTTTTATTATTCTTAGCATATTCATTTGTTAATTTTAAATGTTCGATATATTCTTTATAAGTATAGTTAATTATTTTATCTATGAATAAATTATTTAATAAAAGGGAAGGAGTATCACTTATAAATTCATCTTCTTTAATAACATAAATATAATCAAATACTTTGTTCTTTTTAAGAATACTATTCATATATTTAAATTCATTATTTTTATATTTAATTATCTTATCAATTTCTTCTTTTGTAAGTTTATTTCTTTTTAAGATTTTAATTAATAATTCATCACTAATTGTAAATAAAGGTAATGAAGAAATATATCTTGTTCTATCACATACTGTATTTTCATCTTTTTTTAAAAATAAATTGTATTCCTTTATATTGTTTTCCCTATAAATTTCCATAAGTGGTTTAGCTTTTTTTAGAAGTAAATCACTTTTTTCTTTATAGTATTCAATTTCATTTTTATTAGTAGTTAAATAATACATACCCTTATTATGAAAACCATTTATACATTCTCCAGATAAAGCGGCTGCTGCTGATACATAGTTTAAATGATTATATATATTATTTTTAAGATTACTTAAATAATAAGGAGATATTTGACCAGTCATATAAATAGGAATCCAACTTTCTAGACCTAACATCATTTCATTAAAAGGTCTATCTAAGTTATGAATAATATTTAGATGATGTCCTTTTTTTAAACACATAGCAATAGCAAACATCCATTTTTTACCAAATTCTATATCTTTAGCCATATCTTCCATAGGCATATCACTACACATAAAGATATCTTCTTTAGATTTAGATAAAACAGTTCCTTTAAAAAAGTTTAGTTCGCCTTGTTTCATTTCTTCAATACCATAATAATGTTTAGTTTTAGCTTTATAAAAAGGGATACTAGGAACTTTTAATTCATCAAATTTTATTACTTTTATATAATCATCTAGGTTAAATGAATCAAGATGATGTAAAAAATCAGAAATTTGATTTTTAACAGGAACTATTTCACTAGTTAACCAATTAAATAAAGTACTATAGATTTTTTCATTTGATAAATCACTTTTTTTACATCCAATAATCATCATTAAATTATTTATATCATCTGGATTTTTATATCTATTTAAAATATAAGAACATATTTTATTTGAAAATTCTACTGGATTAGATGGCTTAGCTTTACCATATCTAATTCTTGAAATATGCGAGGCATCAAATACAATATACTTTGACATTTCATGAGTATTTATGTTTAGTGATGTTATTAAAGTATTTAAATTATTACTAAATGTAGTATAGTCAAAGTCATCACTAGCTAATGTACTATTAAAATCACTTTCTATTTTATCAAAAGTATATTTATTTTTACCATTATCTTTAGCAATATTAAAAAGAGCTTTAGTTAATTTATTCAATTGTTCACTATTTTTTACTGGAGTTCTTTCACCACTTCTATATCTACTTATAACTGATTCAGATAGTCCAGATTCATTTGATAATTTTTTTGAAGAACAATTTAATTCTTTCAAATACTTATTTAAAACTTCTTTAAAATTCATAAGCATCACTTCCTTAAGCACTATTATACTATACTTTTTAAATAATAAAAATAACTTTCCAGCAAAAACAATGATTTTTAAGACAAGTCTATTGTTTTGCTTAGACATTTAACTTATAATAATAATAAGGAAGGAGGAACGAGATGATAAAAATAGGGAAATTAAATATTTCTAAAAAAAATCTTATTATAATAGGTGTTGTTATTTTAATAGTAATAGGAGGTATTCTTTTATTAACTAGAGATAATGGTAAAGGACTATTTTATAATCCAGATAAAAACATTAAAATAGTAAGATCAGAGGCTAGTAAAATAGAACTTGAAGATTATAAAACAAATGAGTTTTCTATTAAGATACCAAAAGGATGGAAAGTAGATACATTAGGAGATTATATTCATTATACAATTAAAGTATATAATCCAGATAAACCACTTTATCAATTTTTCTTCAATATGAAAACCGAAGGATATAACAAATCAGAAGATGCCAAAAGATGGCAACAAAAATACTATCCAAATGATATGTTTGCTAAAACTAGTGTAATAGCCACTAAAGATACCGAAGGATTTTATAAAATATTTAATGATTTAGGTACTTTAAATAATACGGCTGCATTTACCTTTCCAACTTTAACAGATTTTACTGTAAGTGAGAATTTAGGCAAAGGCAGTTTAGGTGGAGATATGTTAAGGGCAACATTTAAAGATGCTAATGGTGAAGAAGGTGAAGGAATATTTTCTGCTTATGTATATGATGTAGGTACTTATTATGTTTATGAAAATATAATTTCAGGTAAACAAATAGATATACAATACTTAAGTGTATATGATACGATTTTTATTACTGCACCAAAAGATGAATTTATTGATTGGGAAGATACATTAAATACAATTTGTTCTTCACTTAGTTTTACAGATACATTTATAAATGGATTTAATCAACAACAAGACGCAGTCATGAAAAACTTCCAACAAATTAGAGCAATAGGTAATGAAATAAGTGATGGAATAATGGATTCATGGAATAAAAGAAATACATCTTTTGATATTATGAGTCAAAAACAAAGTGATGCCACACTTGGTTATGAAAGAGTTTATGATACTGAAACAAATGAAATATATAAAGCATATAATGGATTTAATGATGAATATGATGGAGAAAGATATAAACCAGTAACTGACGATATGTACTTAGAAAAGACAAGTGGATATATAGAAAAGTAGGTGTGATATGAAGAATAAAAAAATAATTTATGCTATTATAGGAATAGTTATATTAATAGCTATAGTGGTTATTATTGCTATAATAAGTAATAAACCAATAGAGGTAGATCATACACCTAAAGAGGCAGCATCTATCATAGAAGAATTAAAAAAGAAATATCCAGATAAAAAGTATTTAAAATTAACTGGTGGAGAAATATTAAACGAAGATACATGTTTTAGTAAATACTCCTTTATAAATAATAATTCCATATATATTTTCAATCCGGAAAAATTAGATAGTGGAGAATTTACTTATAAAAAAGTATATGATGTAGATAAAAATATCAAAGTTATGAATATTACTCCTGATTCTGGACCAGATATAAAGTTTTATGATTATAATGATACTATATATACACTACATGATAATAATACAGATAATAAAATAAATGATAGTTATGATATGTATTTAAAAGCTAATTATAGCTTAAGTGATTATCTAAAATGGGAATATTCAACAGAATTTCTTGGTAAAAAAATAGATTATGATTTCATGTCTAATTATGTTTATGTAAAAGATAATATTTTATATAGTAAGAATTATGGTAATGAGAAGTATCCTACTACTGAAAAAGTAAGTGGTAATTATGAAGGTGAAAAAGTAATTAGAATATATAATGAAAGAATAGTAAAAACAGATAAAGCCTTTTATGAATTAATGAGTTATTTTGATACTGATATAAATAAAACTGTTATTACTACAGTAAAAATTAATATGTTAACTAAATATTATGATGAAGTATTAACTTTTACATATAAATATGTAGTATTAAAAGATTTAACACTTATACCTATAAATGATATTATGGAAAATAGAGTAAGAGAATATCAATACGATTATTTCTTAAGTGGATTTAACTATATGAGTGAAGTTAGGTATGAAGAATGATGAGAGAAGAAGATGTATAGAGTAAAATAATTGAGTTAGATACATTCTAGCTCTTTTTTATTTGTATAATTAATGATATAATTATATAGAGAAGTTATTAGATAGGTAGGTGAAAACTATGAAAAGAATCTATATTGTAACAGGAGCAAATGGCTTTTTAGGAAATAATATTATAAGAAAGTTAGAACAAGATGATAATAATGAAATAAGAGCTTTCGTGTTAAATGGCGAATCAATAAAATCATTAGAAAAATTAAAGTGTAAAATATATTATGGAGATGTTACAAAGAAAGAAACCTTATTACCTCTTTTTGAAAACATAGATGGTAAAGAAGTATTTGTAATTCACTGTGCAGCAGTTGTATACATAAAGATTAAATATAATCCACTTGTTTATAATGTAAATGTTAATGGTACTAAAAATATAGTAGATAAAGTACTAGAAACAAAAGCCAAACTTATTTATATTAGTAGTGTACATGCCATTCCAGAGAAAGAAAATAATGATTTAATAGAAGAGATAACTGATTTTAATCCTGATGAAGTTCATGGATTATATGCCAAAACAAAAGCCGAAGCAGCAAAATATGTTATGAATGCAGTTAAAAATAAAAACTTAAATGCTTGTATTATTCATCCATCAGGAATTATAGGACCATATGATTATGGTAATAGCCATTTAACTGAATTAGTAAGGGAAGTATTAAATGGAAAACTATTTGCCACAGTAAAAGGAGGATATGATTTTGTTGATGTTAGAGATGTAGCGGCCGCTATTATTACTGCATCTAAAAAAGATAATAAAGGAGAATGCTATATCTTATCAAATAGATATATAACAATCAAAGAACTATCAGATTTAATATGTGATGTACAAGGTATAAAAAAAATAAAAATAGTATTACCAATTTGTTTAGCAAAAATAATAGCACCTTTTTTTGAAGCATATTATAATTTAAAAAAACAAACACCTCTCTTTACAAAGTATTCATTATACACATTATCCTCTAATTCTAATTTTAGTAATAAAAAAGCTAAAGAAGAGTTAGGATATAAAAATAGAGATATGAAAGATACTATAAAAGATACTATAAGATGGCTTTATAAAAAAGGAGAAAAATGAAAAAGAAAATAACAATTATTACTACATTGATAATAGTAATATTAATAATTATAGTTTTATATGCACTATATCGTTTAAATTATATAGAGCATAAGAAATATACAAATAAAGATTTCAATATAATGACTTATAAGAGTAAGATAGATAAAGATAATGATGGTATAGATGATCAAACAGATATATTAAATAATGCAAGAGCTTATATAAAAACAAAACCTAAATACAAGAGTAAATATTATACTACAGGCTATCCTAATGATGAATACGGAGTTTGCACTGATGTAGTAGCTTTTGCCCTAAAAGATGCAGGCTATGATTTAATGGTATTAGTAAATGAAGATATTAAAGCCAATAAAGATTTATATAATATAGATAATATTGATAAAAAGATAGATTTTAGAAGAGTTCAAAATTTAAAAATATATTTAGATAATAATGCTATAAGTCTTACTACTGATATAAATAAAATAAATGAGTGGCAAGGAGGAGACATTATTGTATTTAAAAAACATATTGGAATAGTATCAGATAACAGAAATAAAAAAGGAATATCTTTTATTATTCATCATGCTAATCCTTATCAAAGATATTATGAAGAAGATATTTTAGAATATCGTGATGATATAGTTGGTCATTATAGAATTAGTTAGATAAATAGTAATTTGTATGGTTAAAAAAGGAGTAAGTGAATATGAGAAAAAAAGAACTTAGTATAGAACAAAAAAAAGCAGATAAAGACTTAAATATTATTATATATGCTACCTTAATACCGCTAATTATTTATTTGATTTTTGGTAATGATATAATGAATTTCGCTAAAACAAGTGAAATGAATATATGGCTAAGATTTATACCTGTTATGTTGATTCAATTTAGTTTAGCTGGGTTAGGAAGTTTAATTGTTATTTGTTATAGAAAAGAAGAATTAAAAGAATATGGATTAGTAAAAAATAACTTTTTTAAAACAATAATATTATCATTAGTTGTTTGTATTCCATCTATGATTTTTCTGTTAGTGAATAATGAAATAAATTCATACTTACCATTAAAAGGTTGCTTTTTTACAAGTTTATTTTTAAATTCAAATTATCCGACTAATATATTAGGATATATCTTAATAGCATTTGTCTGGGGAATTGTAGAAGGTTTTAATTATGTTGTAATATCTAAAAAAATAAACGAGAGATATATAAGCAAAAATAAGTGGTTAAATTATGGTGCTATTGTTTGTGGTATAGTTTGTGTACTAATTCATGGTATGGTGGGTTTTGATTTATATACAATTTTTGAAGCATTGACTACTTTTATAATAATATATGGTATGTTAATAGTTAAAGAAAAAACAAATAATGCTTGGGGTTGCATATTTATATTTTTATTTTTTTGGAATGCCATATAATAAGACAAATTACAATTTATTAGAAAGAAGGAAAATATGTTAAAGTGGATTAAAGAAAATAAAATTATACTAATAACTATGCTAATATTTGAGACTGTAGCTATATCATTATTTATATCAACAAAAAACTTATTTTATTTATTAAATTTTAACTATATAGGAATTTGTATATCGACTGGAATGTATTTAATGTCACATAAAGTTAAATATGCAAGAAATTTTGTTCAGTTAGCAGTCGGACTATATATGCTTGTATATTTAGGAATTATATGTAGAGAAAATATGCAAATTGAAGGTTTTTGGTATTATCTATTTCTAGGAGTATTCGAAGCCGCTACTATACACTATTTTGTAGCTAAAATAGCGGGTCCACTATTCTTTGGTAGAGGTTGGTGTGGATATGCTTGCTGGACAGGAATGGTATTAGATTTACTTCCATATAAAATACCTAAAGGTAATAGAAAAAAATTAGGTTGGATTAGATATATTACATTTTTATTATCATTAACATTTGTATCTGCTTTATTTATATTTAAGGTAGATAATTTAGAGAATATTATGTTTTGGTCATTCATTATAGGAAATATAATATATTATACTTTAGGAATATTACTAGCATTTATATTTAAAGACAACAGGGCTTTTTGTAAATATATATGTCCTATAACTATTTTTCTAAAACCTACTAGTTACTTTTCTTACTTAAGAGTTAAGTGTGATCATAGTAAATGTATTAATTGCAAGAAATGTATAAATAGTTGTCCAATGAATGTAGATATGTTAGATGATTCAAGAAAAAGAAAAAATGGTACAGAATGTATACTCTGTTGTAATTGTATTAAAGGATGTCCTAAAAAAGCTCTTGATTTAAAATAATTATAAAAGTAGGAGGTATTTAAAATGAAGCAACTAAAAACAGGAACATTCTTAATTGTTTTAGGGAATTTATTATATTTAGCATTTACATTTTTTTCAGGAAATGAAACTAGTAGTTTTGGAAAATTTAGTAGTGGTTTATTAGTAGGATTATCAATTGGATGTAATTTTATTGGTATAATTTTACTAGTAGCCTATATGTCTAAGAATAA
>SAMEA104315429__coassemble_1117_pt1 | contig 14015 bp, 10 predicted proteins | sample SAMEA104315429__metabat2_high_PE_036 | metagenome-assembled genome bin SAMEA104315429 (sample SAMEA104315429) | gut metagenome | biome: Monkey gut; feature: monkey-associated habitat; material: faeces | place: China | collected 2013 | reverse complement strand
TCATGGAACATGAAGCCACAGTATCCAAAATATCTGAAGATAAACTATTCTATCTGATGAGTAAAGGCATAGATAGTGAAAAAGCCAAAGAATTAATAATAATGGGCTTCATCGGAGCTTTTAGAGAAGAACTACCAATGGAATATGCTGTTGAACTAAATAGATTATTAAAATTAAATATAGGAGATTAATAAATGAAAAAAATAATAATAACAATAGGAGTATTAATAGTATTAGGTTTTTTAGGTTACTTTATCTATGTCAATTATATAAACAAAGTTCCTAAAATAACCCCCGAACCAGAAAAAGTATCAGTAGAAGAGTACTATATGTATGGAAATCACTTCAATATCAAAGGAACTTTAGAATTATCAGATAAAAGTTATGAAGATATAAAGCTAACCCTATATAATGGAGAAAATAAAGACTTCGATATAAAAGTAGATAATGAAGATAATAAAATAAATTTCTATACTAGTGAAGAAATAAATGAAGGATTATATCTAGATGACATACCAAGAGATACCTATTATTTATTCTTAAAATTAACATATAAAAACGAAGAAAATAAAGAAGAACCCATAGTAAAATACTATGTTCTAGATAATAAAACAGAATATAAAGAAAGTACTTACTATACATTATCAAAGTATAATAACAAGATCTTAATAAATTCAAATAATGACTATAAAACAATGATGTTTGACATAATAGAAAATAAAGATAAAGAAATATACGATATAACTATCGATCCAGGCCATGGAGGAATGGATGGAGGTGGAACTGCAAATGACTATAAAGAAACCGACTTCACCATGGATATAAGTACAAAAATAAAAGAAAATCTAGAAAAGAAAAACATCAAAGTAAAATTAACTCATGATAAAAACGATTTAACCAAAAATGATGTATTAGATGAATACAATAAACATGGAAGAGCAGTAACACCAAATGAAGTAAAATCAAAATACACATTCTCTATCCATATCAATAAGAGTACATCATCAAAAGTAAGAGGAATAGAAATATACACTGCCAAAGGGATAAACTATGACCTAGCTAAGTCACTCGCAGATAATATTACTTCTTATACTGACTTAGGATATTCAAGCAACAAACTATATAAAGAATTTAATGGTATCTATACCCATAACTTTACTGCTAAAGAAATAGAATCATCACTTGAAGGCTATGAAAAAAAAGGATACAAACCATATAATGTAACCGAAAAATCTAATTATCTATATATGATAAGAGAAACTGGCGGTTATCTAACTGGAGCCTATGTTGATGATAGTAATCCTGATAAAGTAGGAGTAAATCCATACTACAAAAACAACATAGCCAATGAATCATATCTATTAGAATTAGGTTATTTATCAAATCAAAGTGATCTAGATATCATAATAAAAAGTAAAGATAAACTAGCAAATGCTATATCAGACGCCATAATCAAAGAATTAGGCCTATAAAAAGTGTCAAATTTGTGTAAAGTAGCAAATTTACCCAAAAACATCTTCTGAAGGCATCAAAAAAATAAAACAAGAACTTTTAGAAATCTAAAGGTTCTTTTTCTTAACTTTTTTAACCACCAAAAACAATTTTTACCAATTTGCAATCAAAAACACAGCATGTTATATTCACTCTGGAAAGGAGGAATACTATGGTTAATCAAATAGTTCTAGTAGGTAGAATAGCAAGAACACCAGAAACAAGAATTACTGAAAATGGTAAAAAGATGGCTACTCTCACACTAGCAGTTCCAAGAAACTATAAAAATTCAAATGGTGAATACGATACAGATTTCTTAGATTGCACTCTATGGTCTGCAGTGGCAGAATCCACTAGTGAATACTGTGAAACTGGCGATATGATTGGTATCAAAGGTCGTCTTCAGACAAGAGTAGTAGAAACACCCGAAGGAACTAAAAGAAAAAAAACAGAGATAATCGCTGAAAAAGTCACATTTCTAACATCCAACCCCCAACGTAGAAAAAGCGAATCATCAGTCGAAGAATTATCTGAAGATCAAGAAGAGAAAGTAGAAGAGTAATCTACTTTCTCTAAATTTATTATGAAAGGAGAAAATAGTGATACAAATAGTAGATGAAATAAAAGAATTAACATATGATACTATCTTTAAAGCTGTATTTAGAAAGCGACAAGAAGTATTAATAAAAATGATAAAAGATATATTTGATATAAAAGAAGACTACAATAATCCATTATTCATCGCAGGATATGAATCAGTACCACTAACAAATAATGGTAAAACATATAAAAGTGATATATTAATCAAACTATCAGATAACACCTATATATCAGTAGAGATGAATAGAAGAAATGGAAATAGTATAATATCAAGAAATATAATTCAGATGGCTAGAATATATACACAAATTAATGAAGCAGGAGATAGCGATAGTGTAATACCTAAAAAGATAGTAAAAGGACTAAATATAAATACATTCAAAACATTTACTGGAAAACCAGTAGAAAAAATAGCACTATGTGAAGTAGAAACTGGTAAGATAATAAGCAGTTTAATGAGCTTTTGCAACATAGATGTTGCACTATGTAGAAAACTAGTATATAATTTAGGTATAGAAAATGTTTCAAAGGCAATAAGATAGGGAGCAATATTACAGTCAAATAGTCTAATAGAAATATCTAATATTTTAGGAGATGATATACTTAGTATGGAAGAAAAAGAAAAATTTTTAGGTACAATGCGAGAAATAACTGGCGATGAAAGAGTAATGAAAGATTGGATGTGGGAGGAACACTACAGACTAAAAGAGCAAGATGAACTAGAAACTGCCCTAGCGGAAGGATTAGAAAAAGGCTATAAAAAAGGTGTGAGTGAAGGTAGAAAAAAAGGAATGGAAAGAATGGAGAAAAATCTAGAAAATGTAATTCAAAATATGATTAATAAAAACATTGACTATCAAACAATATCAGAAGTAACAGGTAAAGATATAGACACTATAAAAAAAATAGAAAAACGTATAAAAAATTAAAAATATCAAAAACAAATAACTCAAAATAAGCATATAATTCCCATAAAACCTATATATTTTAGTAAAATTTAGTAAATAAATATGTACTTTTTACCTATTTTGTTATAAAATAATATTAACAAGGAGATAACTAATAAAGAAAGGTAATAAATACAATGATAGGAAAAAGATTAAAAGAACTAAGAATAAAAAGAGGTTTTTCCCAACAAGAATTAGGAACAGCAATAGGAGTTACCAAAGTATCAATTTGTGGTTATGAAAATGGAACAAGACTTCCAACTTTAGACAATTTAGTAAAAATATCTGAAGTATTAGAAACAACTGCAGATTATCTATTAGGTAGAGAAGTACCCGTTATGAATGAAGAAAATAAAACATACATAGGGGCTATCTCCTACGAAGATGTTCAGTTTATTCTGGCATTAAGACATTACCCTAATCTATATAACAAGTTATTAAAAGATGTTAATAGATCTGCTAGTATCATAAATAAAAGATTACTAACAGGAAGTACAAAATAGAAAGAAGGAATTATAATGTTAGACATTAAAGAATTATATTTAAAAGATTATATAGACCAAGAAATTACTGTAAGTGGTTGGATTAAAAATCATAGAAAGCAGGCTCACTTTGGCTTCATAGACTTATCCGATGGAACTTGCTTCAAAGGATTACAAGTAGTATATGATGATAACCTAAAAGATTTTGAAGAAGTAACAAAATTAAAGTTAGGTAGTGCCATTACCGTAACAGGTAAATTAATAAAATCACCAAAAGAAGGTCAACCATTCGAATTAACAATGACCTCATTTGTTCTTGAAGGTGACTGCCCAGATGATTACCCACTTCAAGCCAAAGGTAGACCCACAAGAGAGTTCTTAAGAGAAATAGCTTATTTAAGACCAAGAACAAATCTATTTAATGCCGTATTTAGAGTAAGAAGCATAGCGGCCTATGCTATTCATAAATATTTCCAAGAACATAATTATGTTTATTTTCATGCTCCATTAATAACAGCATCAGATTGTGAAGGAGCAGGCCAAATGTTCCAAGTAACAACATTAGACTTAAATAAAGTAGCAGAAACAGGAAAAGTAGACTATTCAAAAGATTTCTTTGGAAAAATGTCTGCTCTTACCGTATCAGGACAACTAGAGGCTGAAACATTTGCTATGGCTTACAAAAAGACCTATACATTTGGACCAACCTTTAGAGCGGAAAACTCTAACACTAAAACCCATGCTTCAGAATTTTGGATGATAGAACCAGAAATAGCCTTCTGTGACCTTGAAGGCGATATGGACATCATGGAAGATATGCTAAAGTACATAGTAAAATATGTCCTAGATAATTGTCCAAACGAGATGGAATTCTTTGATAAATTCGTCGAAAAAGGCCTATTAGAAAAATTAAACAAACTAATAAATAGCCACTTCACTAGAGTAGATCACGAAGAAGTAATAAGAATACTAAAAGAAGCCAAAGTAAAATGGGAATTTGAACCAGAATATGGTGAAGATATTGCTAGAGAACACGAAAAATACATAACAGAATACTTTGACGGCCCAGTATTCATAAAAAATTGGCCAAAAGATATCAAAGCCTTCTATATGAAACAAAACCCAGATGGTAAAACAGTCGCAGCAGTAGACCTAGAAGTTCCAGGAGCAGGAGAACTAATGGGTGGAAGTCAAAGAGAAGAAGACTACGATAAATTATTAAATAGAATGAATGAACTAGGAATGGAAGAAGAATCAATGCAGTGGTATCTAAACCTTCGAAGATTTGGTGGATGTACTCACGCAGGATTCGGTATGGGCTTTGAAAGACTACTTATCTATCTAACAGGAGTAGATAACATAAGAGATGTAATACCATATCCTAGAACTCCAGGAAACTGTGATTATTAAAATAATACCAAAGGTAGTTAGCAATAACTACCTTTTAAAATTACCAAAAAATACCAATACTATATTGCTAACAATTGTCAATACTAATATTGGAAAGGAGTAATAAATATGAAGAAAGTACTACTAATAATTGCCGTAATTGCAGTTCTTTCAGGATGTACAGCCAATACCAAAACATTAACTTGTACTAATGAAACAAAATCAGGTAATATCTCATCAAAGACAAAATATATGATAGACTATGATGGAAATGCTGTAAAAAAACTAACAGCTACTTATGATTATAAAGACAATCATACTGATGGAGTAGGAACAGGTACAGACGGTACAACCAGTGATAAAGATCCTGATAGCAATGGTATCGTAGATGGTGTAGTAGGAGAAGCATTAGATGATGTAGTAACCGGAGTAACCGATACAATTTTAGATATTTCAGGTATAAAAACTAGACATAATACTAGATTTGGAAGTTATACCAATACAGAAGGATTTACTATCAAAATAGATAATGATAACGATAATGATTATACAGTAACATACACCTACGATTTAACAAAACTAACAGATACTGATATAACCAACTTTGGTATAAATAGAGATTTTAATACTCTAAAGAAAACATATACAGACCGTGGATTAACATGTAAATAAAGCTAAAGTTCTATTACTAATAATAATAGAATTTTTTCTATTCCTTTCACTAAAAGCCAAGGTCTTTTAGTGTTATTCTTAGCCTAATCCTAGTCTAAGAATAATGCATCAGTATGCCTATTATATATAAGCAAGTATTATATACTTGACTGTAATTTAGTACATATATTTAATATATAAAAATCTTATAAATACATATAAATAAAGGCTTTACAAAGATATTAAAAAAATAGTCATATTTTCCCCCACTATAATATTTAAACTAGTATATAATGTTGGCGTGGTTAATACTTGTAATCTTATTTTATTTTTTAATCATTATAAAAATAATAATATTAAAAATTATGTAGACAAACCAATAAAAAATTGAAACAATCGGGAGGAATTAATGAGTAGTGAATTAATTGAAAATGAAAAAGAAATAAATAATATATTCGATAATATTAAAGAATTAGTTATTAGTAGTAGAAATAAAGTGTATAGTGCTGTAAATACAGAAATGCTTAGCTTATATTGGAATATAGGAAAAGCAATTATGGAAATACAACAGGGTGATGAAAGAGCAAGCTATGGAGATGCTGTTTTGGAGAAACTATCCCAAAAATTAACGAATGAATTTGGTAAAGGATTTTCTAAAAGAAATTTAGAAAGAATGAGAAAGTTTTATATCTACTTTCCAATTGCGACAACAGTGTCGTCGCAATTAAGTTGGTCGCATTATTTGGAAATATTAAAAATAGATGAAGAATCTAAAAGAAACTTTTACATCAAAGAAACTATTAACTCTAAATGGAGTGTTAGAGAACTCCAAAGACAAAGAGATTCATTATTATATGAAAGATTAACACTATCTGCTGATAAATCCAAAATATTAGAATTAGCAGAAAAAGGTCAAATTTTAAAAACAAGTAAAGATTTAGTAAAAGATCCATTTGTATTAGAATTTTTAGATATTAAAGAGAATGCAAAATATTTAGAAAGTGATTTAGAAAGTAATATATTAGAGCATTTAAAAGAATTTTTACTCGAACTAGGTAAAGGTTTTAGCTATGTTGGAAATCAAGTAAGATTAACTTTAGAAGAAGAACATTTTTATCCAGACTTAGTTTTTTATAATAGACTTTTAAAGTGCTTTGTTATAATTGATTTAAAAATTGGAAAAGTAACTCATCAAGATATTGGACAAATGCAAATGTATGTTAATTACTATGATAGAGAAATTAAGCAAGAAGACGAAAACTCAACAATTGGTATATTATTATCAACAAATAAAAATGAGACTATTGTAAAGTATACTTTGCCAGAGGATAACAAAACAATATTTTCATCAGAATACAAATTACATATGCCAACGGAACGAGAATTAATAGAAGCAGTAGAAGAAGAAAAAAAGAATTTTGAATTAAATGAATAAATTTAATTATGGCAGATCTGCCATAATTAAAAGTCATGCAGAATTAAAATTAAAGAATAAAAACGATAATATTAGCGATTATTAAATAATAGATCAAAGCAGCCAGAAAGACTTGTAAGACTTAGTAAAATTACAAGTAAATAAATTGAAATGGTATTTACAATACATCTGTTTAATATGTAAAAAATTTATAAATGCTTATAAATAAAGACTTTACAAAGATATTAAAAAAATAGTCATAATTTTAGTGACTATAGTATTTAAACTAGTATATAATGTTGGCGTGGTTAATACTTATGGTGTTCTCTTCTTTTTCTAGGGTATATTTACTTTGGAAGGAGAGGTGATTTTATGATAGAAAGTAATTTCTTAACCTTAGGGGGAGGAGGTTATTAGTAGATGGAATTAGTTATAGCATATGCTTTAACTATTCTTGTTACCATAGCAGTAATAGTGCTAGGTAGCCATAGAAAACAGATAAAAAATCGGGGCACCTCAGGGGGTAGCTCCGATAACAACAGTTTGAAGAGAACACCTTTAGCAAATAGGTGTTAGCCATTTTTATTATGACTAATTTCTCTTTCCATATACATTATATGATAATTTTAATAAAAAAGCAATAAAATTTTTTTCTTATACATATTCGGTTGTTATTTTAATACATTTATGATAAAATTATATCGTATAGTTATAATAAGAAAAGAGTGATATATATGACTAAATATAAAGTATTAGATGCCAATGAAGCCGTAGCTAGAGTAGCCTATAAGTTTATTGAATTAGCGGGAATATATCCAATAACTCCAGCTTCACCAATGGCCGAAAAAATAGATGTATTAAGTAGTAATGGAGAAATAAATTTTTTTGGAAATAGAGTAAAAGTAGTAGAAATGCAGTCTGAAGCTGGAGCAGTAGCTACAGTTCATGGTGCTTTGCAAAGCGGTATTTTGGCCAGCACTTTTACAGCAAGTCAAGGCCTATTATTAATGATATCTACATTATACAAACTATCAGGAGAAATGTTACCAGGAGTAATTCATGTAGCCGCACGTAGTTTATCTACACATGCCTTAAGTATCTTCGGAGATCATCAAGATATTTATAGTGTAAGAAGTACTGGTGTATGTATGTTATCATCATCATCAGTAGAAGAAGCTTATCATATGGCTATGATATCCCATTTATCAAGTATCAAAGCATCATTACCTTTCGTTAATTTCTTTGATGGCTTCAGAACTAGTCATGAAATAGATAAAGTAAAAGAAGTAGATTTATCACGCTTAGAGCCACTTATAGATAAAAATGCTTTAAGAAATTTTAGAGAAAGAGCTCTAAGTAATGAGAATCCAAATGAAAGAGGAACAGCAGAAAATGACGATATTTACTTCCAAAATACCGAAGTAAGAAATAAATATTATGAAGACGCTGTAGATATTACTATAGATTACATGAAAAAAGTAGGTAAAATAGTAAAGAAAGACTACAAACCATTTAATTACTATGGTAGTAGTACTGCTAAAGAAGTAATTGTGGCTATGGGCTCAGTATGCGAATGTATTGAAGAAACTATAGATAAACTAAATAAAAATGGCTATAATGTTGGCTTAATAAAGGTTCATTTATATAGACCATTTAGTATTAAACATTTACTTGAAGTATTACCAAGTACAGTAAAAAAAGTTGCAGTACTAGATCGTACTAAAGAGCCAGGTTCTTCAGGAGAGCCATTATACTTAGATGTGGTTAATGCCCTAAAAGATACTAATATTAAAGTAATTGGCGGAAGATATGGATTATCTTCTAAAAATACAACTCCAAGTATGATAAAAGCAGTTTATGATAACCTAAATAAAGATATGAAGAATAATTTCACTATTGGTATAAATGATGATGTAACTAATTTGAGTCTTGATATAGATAATAATTTCAAATTAGATAATCATAATTACCAAATGCTAATATATGGTTATGGTTCAGATGGAATGGTTGGAACATCAAAAGATATTCTAAAAGTAATCGGAGATGCCACTTCAAAATATGTTCAAGGATATTTTCAATATGATTCTAAAAAATCCGGAGGAGTAACACGTAGTCATCTTCGTATTTCTGAATGTCCAATAAAAAGTACCTATTACATCGATAATCCAGATTTCATTGTAGTATCAAAAGATACATATATTTATAAATATGATATCATAGATAACCTAAAACAAAATGGAATACTACTATTAAATACTAGTTTAAGTAAAGAAGACTTATCAAAAACATTACCAAATAAAGTAAAGAGACTATTAAAAGATAAAAATATCAAAGTATACATAATAGATGCTTATAAAATAGCCAATTCTCTAGGTTTAAAGAACAAAATAAATACTTGTATGGAAGTATGTATATTTAAAATAATAAATATCTATGATATAAATAAAGTAATAAAAATACTAAAAGAAAATAATAAACTAAGATTTGCCTCAAAAGGAGATAAAATCGTAGAAATTAATAATAAAGTAATAGATAATTCCCTAGAATATCTAACCACTTTTGAAGTACCTGAAGAATGGAAAGATTTAGAATACAAAGATAATAAAAAATTAACCTTTAACGAAAGCATAAACTTACTTAAAGGAGATACATTACCAGTAAGTAGTTTTATAAAAAATAAAGAAGGTATTTTTGAAGGAGCCACTACTAAAGAAGAAAAAAGAAACATCGCCGAAGAAGTTCCTTGCTGGATAAGTGAAAATTGTATAGAGTGTAATCAGTGTGTATTTTCTTGTCCACATGGTGTAATAAGACCATTCCTTCTAGATAAAAAAGATAGTAAAGTAGAAAGCATTCCATCACTATTACCAAAAGATAAAGAATTTACTATTGGAATAAATTATGAAGAGTGTACAGGCTGTGGTGTATGTACTTTAGCTTGCCCAGGAAAACTAGGTAAGAAAGCCTTAGAAATGGTACCAAATAAAGATAAAGAAAGTAATTTTGAATACTTACTTAAAAACAATGTTAATGATAAATATCAAAGTAATTTATTAACAGTAAAGAATGTAAGTTTTAGAAAGCCAAAATTTGAATATTCTGGTGCTTGTGCAGGCTGCGGAGAAACACCATATATAACAAATTTAACTAGAGTATTTAATGATAATCTAATAATAGCCAATGCTACAGGCTGTTCATCAATATATTCAGGATCAGTTCCAAGTATGCCATATAGCATACCTTGGGCCAGCTCACTATTTGAAGATAATACCGAATATGGTTATGGTATTCTTCAGGGTATAAATATAAAAAGAGACAAAATCAAAAAATATATGAAAGAATATCCAAGAAATAAACTATTCAAGAAATGGATAGAAAATATGGATAACTATGACATCTGTAAAGAAGTAAAAGAAAATATTGATTATAAAAAACATCCATATTTAAATGATATGAAAGATTATATTTTACCTAAACAATTATGGGTTCTAGGAGGAGATGGCTTTGCCTATGATATTGGATATGGTGGCCTAGATCATGTATTATCAAAGAAAGATAATATAAACATATTAGTGCTTGATACTGAAGTATATTCAAATACTGGAGGGCAATCATCAAAATCATCAAATATCGGATCAGTAGCATCATTTACCTCAAATGGTAAAGATAATTATAAGAAAGACTTAGCTAGAATAGCAATGTGCTATCCTCATGTATATGTAGCCTCAGTAAATATAGGATATAACAAAGAGCAGTATCTAAAAGCTATCAAAGAAGCCAGCCTTCATAATGGCCCATCATTAATAATAGCATACTCTCCATGTATTGAACATGGCATTAAAACAGGTATGCAGCATTCACAGTCAAATGGTTATCTTGCCACTAAATGTGGCTACTTCTTAACATTTAGATATAATCCCGATACAAAGAAATTCAGTTTAGATTCTAAAGAACCAGAATTTGATAAATATGAAGATTATTTAATGACTGAAAATAGATTTGCTAGTCTAGTAAGAAAAGATAAGGAACGTGCTAGTTTATTACTAGAGGAGCAAAAACAGTGGGCTATGGATAGATATAATTATTACAAAAAGATAAGCGAGGAGTAAAATATGAAGGAAAACGAAGAAAGAATAATATTTCTTGAAGATACAATAGATTTAACTGAGGTAGTAAAGGAAATAAAAGATAATGAGTAGAAGTAAAGAAAGAGAAGAAATATTAAAAAAATTAGCTTCTATCTATCAAAATACTCCTTGTCCGAATGATAAAATAGTAAGTGATTATATAAACAGCATTAATAGTACTGGAGAAAGTCTACTAGGAGCTCAAACAAAAATAAGAAATGGATACATCAAAGACGAAAAAAAGAACAAACTAAGCGTAACACCATATCCAAATTTTCTAGTTATAGATACACCAAATAATAGTGAAGAATATGAAGAATTATTTACTATGGGAGATGGAATAAAAATATATTTACCTTTAGATTCCTCAAAAGTATACAAAGTAGCAACATCTATAATAGATTATGCTATAAAAAAGAAAATTGCTATACAATGTAAGGTAAGAAACTTTCATGCTAATGATACTTTAACTATAAGAACTGCCCATAAGGAAGATATAGAGACTATCATAGAATATGTTAATAAAAAACACAAAAAAGATATAAATTTAGGTAATCCCTTTATACCAGAAGTACAAGGAATAAATACATGCATAGATGGTCAAATATCATATAATAGAGTACTAGCTAGGCTATTAGATAAATATCTATATGATAAAAAAATGAGTGGTACACTAAATATAGTATCAACAAGAGATTTTTCTAACTTTATAAAAGAAGAATTAAATAACCTTCAAGGTAAAAGTTGGCATTATTATTATCTTCTTTATGGTTTAAATGATATGCGAATGTATCAAGATTTTGTGCTAGTATCAGACATCATAAGATCAAACTTAGAAAGAGAATTATCACTAAATGATATAGAAGAGTATCAAAAAATGAAAAAGTTTAAACCCGGAGATAAGTATGAATATACTGATGAAGAATTAATTGAAATAAAGAAAAAGGCTCTAAGAGAAATATTTATATCATTAAAAAATAGTTATGATGCTAATGATAAAACAAGTAATAGTATAGAATATTTACATAGAGTAATAATGGAATATATAGATAGGGACAATATAAGAGTTTTTACTAGAAAAAATAAAATAAGATATATGATAAATGAATACTATCCCAAAGAAATATTACAAGAGTATTTATTAGGGATGGGGTATGATACTCTGATAAATGCTGCAATTGAAACAAAATTAAAATATGGAGATAAACAAATGCATGGTGCAATAAAAAAATTTGTTGAAGAAAAAGATTTATCAGGATTTACAAATACCTCAGGTTACAGAAGTGAGCTTGGGTTCATTATTCCCCCTGAATTACTAATAAGAAAATTAAAAGAAAGTGAGTCACTTGGAAATAATTTAATTAGTGATACCGTAATAAATGATAGAGAAGAAAGAAAAATAAATGGTAGAAAATAAAAAATCTATCATTTTTCTTTACAATTTAACAAATTCATTATATAATATTGGCGTGAAAAAGGGAGTATGATTATATGAAAAAAACCACAGAACGAAAAATTATAAATAATAATTATAGTTTTTTAGAAAAACATCCTATTATACCAAATCTAAGTATTTATAATGCCATTAATTTACTTAGTACATTTTATAGAAATGTCGAAGCAATTGATTGCTTGGATTTAACAGTAAGTTATGATGAGATGATAAAAGATACTATAACTATGTCTAAAGCATTAAAAGAACTAGGAATAAAAAAAGGAGATATAATATCTGTATCAATGCCAAATTACTATCAAGGAGTAATAACCTTTCTTGCAGCCAATAGAATAGGAGCCATAACTACATTTATTAATTCAATGTCATCAATTGAAGAAGTACTAAGATATTTAAATGAATTTGAATCAACACTATTTATAAACTATGATAAAGATGAAGAATATAATAAGAAGATTACTACCAGTAGTAGAGTAAAAAATATTCTTACATTAAAACAAAATGAAATAAATACCAAGAATTACAAAAATATAATTACTAGTGCTAATGGATATAATAACTTTTTAACATTTAGTGATATAGGTAAAATATCAAATTATTATAAAAAGCCTATTTATACACTTTATAGTGGTAAAAATGATGCTCAAATACTATTTACCAGTGGTTCAACTGGTAATCCTAAAAGCGTTGTTTTAACAAATGAAAATATCTTAGCCTCAGGAATTTATATGAAGAATACTGGAAAAATAAAAGCAGAGCCAGGAGAAAAATGCTTAGTATGTGTACCATTTTCTTATCCTTATGGTTTAGATACATCTACAGTAATGAGCCTATTATGTGGTAGAACAGGAATACTTGCTCCAAACTTAACTAAAGATAATATTAGATATTATTTATTAAAAAATCCAAATTATATTTTTGGTAGTCCAGCACTTCTAGAACTAATAAAAAGAAATTCATTACCAAAAGATGATTTATCATCAGTTCATACTTTTGTATCTGGCGGCGACTTTTTATCACCATCGCAAAATGCTGAAGGAGTAGAATTCTTTAAAAATCACAATGCCAATGTTACAATATGTAATGGTTCAGGAAATGCTGAAACATGTGGTACCAATACCATGGCAGTAGGCTCTATAAACAGACCAGAAACCGTAGGTAGGGTACTTGCTGGAACAAAATCAATTATAGTGGATCCTAATACGATGGAAGAATTAGATTATGGAAAAGAAGGAATGTTATGCCAGTCTGGCAAGCATGTATTTAAATGCTACTATAATGATGAAGAAAAAACGAAAGAAACAAAGTTTAAATATAAAGGTAGAGAATACTATAAAACAGGTAATATTGGTATTTTAGATGAAAATGGATATTTTACATTAACAGGAAGAAGTTCTAGATATTACATAAGATCTGATTTAAATAAAGTATACTTAGGACATATTCAAAGTTTTGTATCAC
>SAMEA104315429__coassemble_1108_pt1 | contig 14091 bp, 19 predicted proteins | sample SAMEA104315429__metabat2_high_PE_036 | metagenome-assembled genome bin SAMEA104315429 (sample SAMEA104315429) | gut metagenome | biome: Monkey gut; feature: monkey-associated habitat; material: faeces | place: China | collected 2013 | reverse complement strand
TCCTTTATTTTTTCTATTACTCTAAGTCTTGATGATCTAGCACGAGGGTTTTCCTTTAGTTCCTCAGTACTAGGAGTGATATTAGCTACCACTTTATACTTAGGCATATACTCTTCAGGAATGAATGGTAACTTTGATAAATTACTATCAACCTTAGAGTATTCATTAAATATTTCCTTTACAATTCTATCTTCTAATGAATGGAAAGTAATAACTGAGACTCTGCCTCCTACTTTTAGGAGCTCAATACTTGATTTAAGTGCTATTTTTAATACTTCCAATTCATTATTTACTTCAATTCTAATAGCTTGAAATGTTCTTCTGGCAGGGTGACTATCTTTCATTGCCTTATATGGCATACTCTTTTTTATGATATCTACTAGTTCAAATGTTGTTTCAATGGGTTTAGATTCTCTATCTTTAACTATGTTTTTAGCTATACTAGTAGCATATTTTTCTTCACCATAGTTTCTTATTACTCTAACTAGTTCTTCATAAGAGTATTCGTTTACAACATTATAAGCAGAAAATTCTTTAGTAGTATCCATTCGCATATCAAGTTTAGCATCTTTATGAAAACTAAAACCACGATCAGCAATATCTAGTTGTGGAGAAGATACCCCCAAGTCAAAAACTATTCCATCTACTTCTGTAATATTTCTTTTATTTAATTCTTCTTTAATATAGGCAAAATTTGATTTTATAAGTTCAAAATTACTACCTATTTCTTTTAGCTTCTTTTTGCTATATTCTAAAGCCATATCATCTTGATCAAAGGCGAAAAGAAAGCCCCTTTTTATTCTTTCTAATATTAAACCACTATGTCCCCCAAATCCTAATGTACAGTCAACATATATGCCATCTTCTTTTATATTTAGATTATCTATTGCCTCATTTAGTAATACTGTTTTATGCATCAATATCTAACCCTTCAAATAGATTTTCCGCTACATCACTAATAGCAGATAAGTTATCTTCGATAAGACTATTAAATTTATCAGTAGCCCATATTTCTAGGCGATCATTAACCCCAATAATCGTACATTCTTTCTGTAATCCGGCATAATTAATTAAAGATGATGGTATGTTGATTCTACCCTGTTTGTCAAATTCGAGTGCACTAGCAGAAGACATAAAAAACCTATTAAAAGTTCTAGCATCTTTCTTTGTAAATGGTAGTGTTCTAAGTTTAGACACGATGGCATTCCATTCTTTCATCGCATAGACGAATAGACAACCATCTAAGCCTCTAGTTACAATAAATTCATTACCGATGTCCTCTCTAAATTTAGAAGGTATAATTAATCTTCCTTTTTCATCAATGTTATGATGATATTCTCCAATCAACATGATATCCCCCACTTTCTCCCACTTCATGTCACTCTATGATTATATTCTACTATAAGAGTTATTGTTTGTAAATATGTTTTTTATAATTTGACACTTTTTTCTGTAAAATATTTTATTTCTATCAAAGCCTTAGGTCTTTGATAGTCATTTATAGCCTTGCTGTCTATAAATGATGTACCAGTAGTACCTATTATATATAAGTAAAGAGATGTAGACATAAATTAAACATAATAAAAGAAGAAGTTATTTTACCCTTCTTCTTGGACTATTTAATATATCATCAAAATATTTGGCACTAGTTTTATTAATGCTATATAATTTATTTTCTTTTATTTTGCTTATAATGTTGTTATCTTTAGTTAGTGAATAGTATGTTTTTATAAACACTTTCTTTATTATATTAAAATACTCTATGACATAACTATCTTTATATTTATACATTTTATCATCATAAGATAGTATTTCATCTATAAAGAAAAGTGCCTCTAATTCATTGAATTTGTATTTTCCTTCATAATCTTCTATATTGCTATTATCTACATTCATAAATAGCATATTATCAAACATACCATCAAGCATCATCATAAGTCTATATTGAGCCACTTCTAATTCACTCTTTAGTTTACATTCTGGAAGTGTTTCTGTTTCTTCGCAAAGCAGATAATAATATTTATGATAAAATTTATAATCATCCTTGTAGTAGTCTAAATTTGCATCAACAATTTTGCTTAAATTACATCCTAATTTATAGCTTGTTGCATAAATTAATGATGGACTATTAAAAAATAATGCTCTTTGAAATGGACTGCAGCAAATATTCCTTTCATCAAATATATCGTTTTGGGTATTAAATGGAATTCTTTCTAGAGGAACATTTTCTGCAATGCTATCACTATATAACGATAAATCGTATGAACTTTCAGTTTCTAAGTTTTCTAAATTAATAAGAAATATTCTTCTGACGAAGGCATGCTTCTTAATTTGTTTTGTTATTTGTTTCTCCAGTAAACTATTTTTTCTCGTTCTAGCAAGTAATAATTCTCTATATAGTTTATCATCTTCTTTTAATGATAAATATAACCATTTATAAAGATCTTTTCTAATTTTAATACCCATAAGTTCAATAATAGAAATATCTGTTTCTATTAAAGAATCTATTTCATTTAATATTAATTCATCAGTGTCATTACTCTCTAAAATATCTTCCAAATCATCTATAGATACATTATCATCAAGAATAATACTATCTGGGGTTAATTCAAAATATTCTATATGGTTATTATAAAATGTGTCTAGTTCATACTCAAAATCAAAATTATTAATAGTTTCTAGTTTTTCTTTTTCGCTAATATCTATGTCATAAATAATTTTATCTATTATTTTTGCTAAGTTTTGTTTTAATATTTTTGTTTTGATTTTTCTATTTCTTAAATCAATCATTATATGTATTAAGATATAATCAAATGGTATTTCCATAAAACCTCCTGTGTTCTTATATATAATAGCATTATTTTTTTAATAAAACAAGATTATTTTGATGATTTTGTGGTATAATAAAGGCGAGATAGAAAAGAAGATATTTTTTAGTAGAAAGGAAGGATATGTTAAATAGTGATGATACTATCAAAGAAAGTATCAAAAAATTAAATATTGAATTTAATAGAATAAAAAGAATGGGATATGTTCCAGAGGTTCATAGTGGTTATGGTGGTATTGGTGATACATTTGAAAGATTATTGGGAAAAGAAAAGTCTGATTTTTGTGTACCCGATTATGATGGTATTGAAATTAAAACAAGAAGAAGTTTTAGCAAGGGATTAATTAGTTTATTTGGTTCAGTACCTGATGGTGAAGAACTATTCGAACCAGATAGGTTAAGGGAAAAATATGGATATCCAGATAAAGAAATTAAAAACGCTAAAGTATTATATTCCGTTGTATATGGTAATATGTTATGCCAGGTTGGAACAAAATATTTTTTTAAATTAGATGTTGATAGAAAAGAAAAAAAGGTATTTTTATGTGTATTTGATAAAAGTATTAATTTATTAGAAAGAAGAGTATATTGGTCATTTTTCACATTAAAAAACAAACTATATTGTAAATTAAGATATTTAATGCTTGTAGATGCCTGGACCAATAACATAGATGGAAAAATGCATTATAAGTATTACAAGGCTATGTTTTATAAATTAAAAGATATTGACACTTTTATTGATTTGATTGATAAAGGCTTTATAGCGATCACTTTTAAAATTAGCGTTTACAGAGGAAATTATAGATATGGACTTCCTCATAATCACGGACTAACTTTTGGTATTAGTAAAAAGCATTTGCCTTTGCTTTATGATGAATACAAGTGGTAATGGATCACCCCATTCTCCACTTTTTTATATTTGAAATTTTTAGGTACTAAGTTATAGGTTTGGAACCATAGGGGTGCAGAAAATAAATATTAAAAAAAGAACTATCACTAGTCCTTTATTTTTCAATAATGGTCGGGAAGACAGGATTTGAACCTGCAACCCCATGGTCCCAAACCACGTGCTCTACCAAGTTGAGCCACTTCCCGATGGTGGAGAATGAGGGACTCGAACCCTTGACCCTTTGCGTGCAAGGCAAATGCTCTAGCCAACTGAGCTAATTCCCCAAGACAATATAAATTATAACAATAATTTATACTGTTGTCAATATCTTTTAATCAAATTTAAAAATTTATTTAGTTTCATATACACTAACTTGTTTTCTATCTTTTCCAAGATGAGAATACTTAACATATCCAGAAATTTTTGCAAATAGAGTATCATCTGTTCCTCTACCTACATTTGTTCCAGGATGAATTTTAGTACCTCTCTGACGATAAATGATAGAGCCTGCAGTTACATATTCGCCATCTGAAGCTTTTGCTCCAAGTCTTCTACCAGCTGAATCTCTTCCATTACTAGTAGATGATTGACCTTTTTTGTGGGCAAATAATTGTATATTAAATTCCATTAATCTATTCATTATTTTCCTCCTTAATTTGTATGTTTTTAGGATATGCTTTCTCTAATTTATATAAGTTAGAAATAAGTACATTTATGATTTTTTTAGTAGTCAGATCGCTCTTAAGTACTTCAATAGTTAATCCTTTACTATCATTATAACTAATACTTTGGTTATCTAAAGATAACAATATGTTAATAGTAGTTATAACTGTACTAGATACAGCAGCACATACGATATCCTTACCATAAACATCATAACAAGCATGTCCACTAATGATAATCTTGTTTATATTATCATCACTTTTAGTAAGTTTTATTTTAATCATAAAATACTCCTTACTTAATCTTATTAATCTCTACTTTAGTATATGGTTGTCTATGGCCTACTTTTCTTCTAGTAGATCTTTTATTTGGTGTATATCTAAATATAGTTATTTTCTTTTGCTTTCCTTGTTTTACGATAGTACCTTCAACAGTAGCTTCTACATAAGGATTACCTACTACATCATTAGCCATTAAGACTTTATCAAAAACAACTTTATCTCCTTCGTTACCTTCTAGTTTTTCAACATAGATAGTAGCACCTTCAGAAACATAATATTGTTTTCCACCAGTTTCAATAATTGCTTTCATTTTCTTACCTCCTTACACTTATTTTTAAGACTCACTCTTAAGGTGTCATTTCTGATCTTCTACCCTTTCAATGTGGTTGAGTTAACAACTCGAGGTCTTCAAAACAATACAATTTTATCATAAAATAGTACTTAAGTCAAACAAATTAAAGCTTTTTGTTAAAAAAATCACTCAAAAATCTTTTTTCTTCAATTATGTTATTATTAACTTTAAATAAATGTGTTTTGTTTTTGTACATTTTGTTTTTATTATCAATTATTTTAACACTCTTATACCTTATATTATATAAATATCTCTCTAAAATAAATTTATTATAGACATACTCTATTTTCTTATAATATTTCCATATGTTTTGAAGTAGTACAAATACTACCATAATCATTGAATAATTATTTTCATATATATTACTAATTAAGAGTATTATTAATGTAATAAAAGAAACTAATACAGTTAAGTTGTTGGATAGGTTTAAATTTAAATATTTTGAAAATAACAAATTAATAATTTTACTGCCATCTAAGGGTATTATAGGAAGAATATTAAATAGAAGCATACTATTATGATAAATTAAAAATAAATTATATATATATTCTCTTACCATACCTTTATTATATAAAAAAAGTACTATATAAAAATATATTGATTGTAATATAATACCTGATATTGCTATAAGTAAGTCTATTTCTATTCTTGTATTAACCAAAGTATCAAGTTTAGTAATTCCTCCATAGGGATAGATTATTACTTTTTTTATTTTATATTTATATATTGCTGCAGTTATAATATGTCCAAATTCATGAATTATTATAAGTGAAGTGAAGATTAACAAATTAGCAAAATGACCAGTCAATACTAAACCTAAAGTCATTATAATATATGTATAATGAAATTCTATTTTATTTAAGATATTCTTCATAGTTTAAATATTTATTGTCCTTACTAAAAACCATATATAAGCTGTTATTTACCTCTCCTATATATGTCCCTTTTTCTACATAATCATATAATTTTAATGATGTTGAAGTGATGTTTCCATACCATATATGTATACCATTTAAATCTTCAATTATAACTGTATTATTATAATTTTCTTTATTGCCTATAAATACGACCATTCCCTCAGTAAGAGCCGGTACTAAGTAAGACTCTGATACAGTAAGATTTACTCCATCGCAATATAGAGATAAGTTATCATAACTTATTTTTTCATTAAATACCTTTTGAGTATTTATTTCTTTTTTTATTGGTAAAATTCCCCCAAGATATTTGTTGTATACTTTTTTTATTTTTGTAAATGATATTCCATCTGTAAAAGCATAATTAGTAATAGTGTGTTTAAAATTATTGTTGTATTTACATGCAATAGCTAAAGAAAAGAATATAGCCAAAATTATTAATCCTCTTATTCCAAGACCTTTTAAGTATTTTTTTATATTATTTTTACTATCTTTAGTTTTATTTTTACTATTTTTGTTAATAATGTTCATATATTTACTAGGATCTATCTCATTCATTTTATCACCAATTAAATATATGAAAAAAAGAAGTATATTATTACGAAACATCAAAAGCAATTTTCTTATTTTTTCTAATAATAAAAAGTCTACCTTTTAGTAGACCATATTATTACTTATTTTCTTCTTTTTTTATTTTTCTTTTTGGAAAAATTCTTTTTGAGTTTTCACCATATACCTTAACAACGGGTTTTCTTTTTAATGGCAACACTATAGTTCTTTCAAAATATTTTTCTTGTTCTTCTATTGTTAATTCATCATACAAATAAACAATAGAAAATTTAATGCTACTCCCAGCTTTATATGAAAGCGGAGATTCTGCAATGTACATTCCACTATTATCGTCCCACAACATACAAGCTTTGTCAATAGGTAAACTTATAAGCTCACTTTTAGATAAATTATCAATAGCATAAGTTTGCTTTCTGCCATTTTTTTCTATCTCAATATATCGTACCAAAGGCAAAACTCTTGTATAATAAATTTCTTCTTCCATTCACTTTCCTCCTGATAGTATCAGTATATCATAAACATTAATTTTTGTAAATTTATTTTAAATATTTTAATTTTAATTGACTATTGTAGTTATTATCAAAGAATAAATCATTTAGATCTTTTTTGTTGTAAACTAAAACTAGAGAATTGTTTTCGATATACACTTTTATTATATTATCAAATTCTTGGGTTATTCTTTGAACATATTCATTTTTTTTCTTTTCAATATCTGATTTAGTTAACGAAATTTTTGTGGTTTTATCAATAATGACTTCATTATTGCCTATCAAAATTTCATCATTAAATAATTTATCCGCTATATATTCTTTACTATAACTGTATTTTGACAATAAATCGTCTACTGTTAAACTTTTATTTGTATTTAAGTCTATATTTAAAGTTATAACATAATTTCTGCTAATACCTTGAAATTCAAAATCCATTTCATAAAATACAGATAAAATAGTACTATTAATCTGTGTTTTAATTAAAGTATTTGCAGTATTATTAGAATCATAGTTGTCTTCTTTTTTTATTTCATCATAATATTTATTTATATAATCAATCAATTCATCTTCATCATTTTCAAATGTTTTAGTTAAACTACTATCCAAATTTTTAAATGTTATTTTAGAAACATTTATACTAGAATAAACATCACCATAATTATTAAAAATAATTGGCGTAGGTTCTATATAATCTTTAACATTATAATCAACAAATTTATTTATCTTTTTTTCACCATAACCCTGATAATCAAATAATTTATACAATCCCATTCCTAATAATATGAGAAAAAATGCACTAAATAGTACCAACATTTTGGCAGTTTTTCCACTCATAACTTTATTATTCATAATATAACCTTCTTTCATAAATATTATAATATATTTTTTGACATTTGAAAAGATATAAAGAAAAAATCTATCTTGTGAGATAGACATATCCATTATTTTCTTCTAAATTTTTATTATTATTTTGAATAATTATTAATGTAGACAATACTAAAACCAAATAGAAAATTATTGCTCCTTTATTTTTCTTAACAAAACTCATATCTATCACTTCTCCTTCTTACATCTTTATTCTAGCATATACAGATGTTCGTGTCAATATAAAAAATAAAGAAATACGAATATTTGTTTGACATTTTACATTTTATATGTTAATATTATAAATGAAAGGAGACATTATATATGGTCAAAGAAGGAAAATTAACAAAAAGACAGAAAGATATTTTGGAATATATAAAAAAGTTTTCAGCGCAAAAAAAATATCCACCTTCAATTCGTGAAATTGCGGCTAATTTTAGTTTGAGTTCACCCGCTACTGCTCATGTTCATGTAAAGAAATTAATTGAAAAAGGATATTTAAAAAGAGGAAAAGGGAGTAATCACCTATTAGAATTACAGGTACCTAATGAATTTGAAAATAAAAATAATGAGGTGGTAACAGTACCACTTCTTGGTAAGGTAACTGCAGGTAATCCCATTGAAGCAATTGAAATACCTAACGAAGTTATTTCACTACCAACTTACCTACTTCCAAAAAGAAAAGAAGTATTCACTATTAAAGTCGAAGGTGATTCAATGATTAATGCTGGTATCTATGATAAAGATATAGTAATTGTTGAAAGAGGAGAAAATGCTAAAAATGGTGATATTGTTGTAGCCATGGATGATGAAAATCAAGTTACTATTAAAAAATACTTTAAAGAAAAAGATTATGTTAGATTACAGCCAGAAAATGACTATATGTTACCTATTATACTTAAAAATGCTACCATATTAGGTAAAGCTATTGGTCTATATAGAAAATTTTAATAAATAAAAACAGGAAATTAATCCTGTTTTTATTTATTATCACTAATCATTTTCCTTTTAAATAATATTATGGTTAATATTATTACTATTACTGTATAAATACCTACTATTAATATAGATGACAAAATATTATTGTAATTACTATTTAATATATCTTTGGTAATATTTAATGCACTTTCAAATGGTAGTATATGACATATTGTACTAAAGGTACTGCCAACCATATCTGTAGTAAAATACATACCACTGGTAAATGCTACTAATTGAACTATAATACTTGAAATTCCGGATGATGATTTTTCTGTAGTTATGGTTCCTATTAGAATACCAAATAAAATGAATAATATTGATATTGGAATTACCGATAAAATTGTATATATAATATTAATATTAAATTTTAATCCAAACATAATTGCTGCTATAAAAAATAATATATTTTGTATTAATATTAAAGGAATTACTGATAATATATATCCCAAAATGTAATCAATACCCTTCATTGGACTCACTCCAAGTCTTATGGTAAGTGATGAACATCTATCCTTAGCCACTAAAGATGCTGCAAACATTGTTATAAATGCTAGACTAAATATAATTATTCCTGGAGTGAAGTTTTCTATATTATATACCTCGTTAGGAATTTTAAACTGCTGAAAAATGCATAAAAGAAATAATGGTAAAATAACAGCAAATATTATGCTAAGTGGATCTCTTACTATTTCTTTGAAGCTTCTTTGAGCAAAGATTATAGTTCTCATCAATTATCCTCCTCTATTGCTTTTATAAAAGCATCTTCAAAAGTTTTGGTTATCTTCTTTTCTATTAGCTCTTTAGCAGTACCTAATTCTATTAATTTTCCTTTATTCATTATTCCTATTCTGTCAGACAATTTTTCAGCTTCTTCCATATAATGAGTGGTAAGAATTATTGTAGTATTTCCTTTTAGTGATTCGATAATATTCCATAAATCATGCCTTGATATTACATCAAGACCAAGTGTTGGTTCATCTAAAAATAGTATCTTAGGAGAATTTATTAATGATATTGCTATTGATAGTTTTCTTTGATAACCTCCTGATAAAGTCTTAGCTTTTTGTTTTAATACATCCTCTAATTTAAATATCCTTACTAATTCATTAATTTTTTCTTTTTTATTTGTAATTTGATAAATACCCGCCATAAAATATAAATTTTCAATAACTGTTAAGTTTGGTGCTATTGCAGTTTCTTGAGGTGAAATATTGATTATTTCTTTAATTTTTGCTGAATCTTTTATTAAGTCAAAATCATTTATTTTAACTTCTCCACTAGTAGGTAATATCAATGTTGATAGTATTTTGATTGTTGTCGTTTTTCCTGCTCCATTTGTACCCAAAAGCGAGAATAATTCTCCAGATTTTATTTCTAGATTTAAGTTATTTACTGCATACTTTTCTTTATATTTTTTTGTTAGATTATTTATTTTTATCATCATTTCCTCCAAGTATATTATTTGTAACATCTTCGATTACCTCAGATTTTACTAAGGCTATTCCTTTTTTCGCATCAGCTAGTACTATAAGAGAATCACCAGGTTTTATGTCAAAGATATCTCTTACTTCTTTTGGTATTACTATTTGTCCCTTTTCACCTACTTTGCTTATTCCCATATATTTATTCTTATTCATATATTTCACTCCTCTATTGTTATACAAGTTATACTTTTCATACTAATTATACTATCATACCAAATAAAAGTCAAATAAAAAGTAGATTATTTCTACTTTATAATTTTAATTAGGTATGAATTTTTTTAATAAGTAAATTGACATCTGATATTGTTACATTAGAAGTATCCTCTTCGCCTAATATGTTAACCATAACTTGTAATGTTGTTAAGGTATCAAATTTGAATAATGTTACTTGAGAAAAATGCATAATTTTTCCTTCTCCTATTGGCAATTGAAAAGATAAATCTTTAATTGCCGCGCCATCTTCATTTTTTAGATAAAATGCTGCTCCATGATCTTCATCAGCATTTTCTATTAAACCAGTTAATGTTATTTCATATATGCCAGGTTCTATTTCTATTTTGGATTCACTAATAATAGAAATGTATTCTGATGGATTTGGTATTAGCCAGGGATCTTGAATTATCATTTCACCAGTAACATTTGTATCTGCAAATCCAGTAAAAAATATTCCTTCATTCGATGATGCTATCAATGGTCCAGGTTCACCTTGAATACCTCTTTCTCCACGTGGTCCTCTAGGACCGATCTGGCCAACAATTTGGCAGCAGCTCAATATTTTATTTCTTAATTCTAACTTTTCTTTTAACTCATCAATGCTTTTTGCTAACATAAAAAATACCTCCTTTATATAATTATATGAAGAAAGTATTTTTATTGCTTAAACAGTTTAATTAGTATTTTCTTTATGCAAGTAACAGCCTTTATCATGAGAATAGATAATACCTATTGCTTGGAGATAGGAATATATTATAATACTTCCTATAAATGTCATTCCTCTCTTTTTTAAATCTTTAGATATTTTATCTGATAAGGATGATGTTGTTTTATTGTGTTCATATATTATTTTGCTATTAGTAAATGTTTTTAAATAATTGTAAAAACTATGATATTCTTCTTTGATACTTTTAAATATTTTAGCGTTATTAATACTGGCTTTTATTTTTGATTTGTTTCTAATAATATTGGGATTACTTTCTAGTTCTTTGATTTTGCTATCGTTATAATTGCATACTTTATCTAAATCAAAATTGTCATAGGCTTTTTTAAATGCTTCTCTTTTATTAAGTACACATTCCCAGGATAATCCTATTTGAAATGTTTCTAATATAAGCATTTCAAATAGATAGTTATCATCTGTTTTTAATTTTCCCCATTCGTTATCATGATAATCTATATACTTAGGATTATTTATATTGCACCATTTACATCTATTCATATTTCTTCTCCTTTAATGGTTTATATTTTTATAGCTACTTAGTAAAATTTTATCATAAATTAAAAGAAAACTCTACCTTAAAGTAAGCGTTTTCAAACATTTTCGTTCGGGATAACTTATTACTCACGCCATCCAAGAGCGATTAACATTTCGCGATTGGAATAACTTATACCCCGCACCATCCAAGAGTGGCTAACATTTTCAGGTAGTATATTTTTCTGATTTAATACCAGTATACCATGTTTATTTTTTCTATAATTCCAATTATTTAATTTTACTGTCAAGTATATTTCAGTTGTTCGGAAACACCGAATAACTGAAATTTTATATATAATACCTTTCGATTCAACTGTTCAGAAATTCCGAATAGTTGTCTTTTTAAGTTTAATACTATGTAATTACACCAAATTATAATTACTTATCGTTCTTTAAATATTATCAATATCTAAATACTTGGCATATTTATAATCAATTATTTCACCATTTTTTGTATCAATATAACCCTTAAAACTATGCGACCAATCACTTAGTTCACTAGCAGGATATCCTTTAAACTTATCTTTTATTAATTTCATACTATTAAGTTCTTCTTTAGTAAACAATTTCTTATCAAAGTCTTTATCTGTAGTAAAGTTTGTACTAATATCATTTATTTCAATTTTTATATAATCATTCTTTATTAAAAAATTATATAAAGTGTTCCTATTATCTACTACTGGTCCATATAGTAAATGAGCATATTTTAAATTAGTAATTGCCTCTTTATTTTCTTTACAATTATAAAAATCTACAGCAAAAAGATGCTTCATTAGTGAAGTTTCACATAACTTATTATTCTTTAATAAATATAGTATAGTATTAACTGTTTTATATACTTTACTAAATGGTAATATAGAAAGGATTTTATAATATTCTTCTTCAGTAAAATTATTTTTTTGTCTTTCTAATAATTTTACAATATAGTAAGGATTCTCATTTAAAATCATATATGTATTTAGATATTCTCCTTGTGGTACAGAATCACTATTTTCATATCTTACAATACTCTTCTTTGACCAACCAAGTATTTTAGAAAATACTTCTTGTGATAAATTCAATTTTATTCTTATTTCTTTAATCTTTTCAAAAGATAAATTAAATAATTTTAAATAACAATCATATATTTTATACATATCATTATCAAAGTTATCATTAATTAGTATGTTACCACACTTAGGACAATAATGAACTTCTTCTACTACAAGAAACTCTTTTCCACGATAAGTATATTTATTTTTTTCTGTTTTAATAGTTGGGTTAACATCTTTATTACATTCATAACAATATTCTAATCTTTCCATTTTAGTTACCTCCATTATCTATATGAAATGATATACATAATAATCCTTTATCATTTATAGTAAGTTTTATATAAACATTCTTTCTATTTATAATTTTTTTAAACTCATATATTTTCGCATTAAAATCCCTACCGAAATCTCTATCTCTACTTATTCTAAAACAATCTCTTGGTTGTAATTCTTTTATATGATTCCATATTTCACTAATTTTAATAATACCAATATCAAGTAATGCTTGCCTGACATTTACTACTTTATTACCAGATTTAACATTTCTATAATAAACAAAATAAGCATTATTTTTATCTATTTCCTTGCAATCGGTTATCAAAAATGAATTAACTGCTGCTAAATCTAAATTGCTAAGCATATAACCAACTCCCTTAACAATTTAATTATATCATTTTATTTACTCGGTGTCAATTGTCTCTTTTTACTTTTTTAATTTTTAATATTATATAACATTTTAGTATACACCTATGGCTTATATATAATAGATATGGTTGATATCTTTATTTGAGACAATATATTGGCTCAAATAAACACTAATAAGACTTGAGACAAGGCTTATAGTGGGCATGATAAAAGAAGTAAATTATCTTACTTCTTTAATTATCATTAAGTATTATTTGGCCATCACTGATAACAACATTTGGAAAACTAGCATCAGTTAAAGTAAAATCTCTAAGTGGAGCTTCCGGATTAATTATCTCTACTATTTTATTCTGTTCATTCATTACAATAGATTTAACAGTATCATCAAAAGTATGTCCACCATCACTAGTTATTTGTTTATAATAAATCGTAATATTACCTGATGTAGCAAACGGAATATTACTAAACCTAGCATTACCATCAGTATCAGTAATTACCTCTTCAGATAGAATATTTCCAGTACTATCAGTTCTAACAAACTTAGCTCCTATTACTTGTACTCCCGTTTGCGGGTTTCCTGTATCAGTTACATGAAGTGTTAATGTCCCATTAGCCCTTATAGTAA
>SAMEA104315429__coassemble_957_pt1 | contig 15810 bp, 18 predicted proteins | sample SAMEA104315429__metabat2_high_PE_036 | metagenome-assembled genome bin SAMEA104315429 (sample SAMEA104315429) | gut metagenome | biome: Monkey gut; feature: monkey-associated habitat; material: faeces | place: China | collected 2013 | reverse complement strand
CTTTAGATGAAAATGGATACTTTATATTAACAGGAAGAAGTTCTAGATATTACATAAGATCTGATTTAAATAAAGTATATTTAGGACATATTCAAAGTTTTGTATCACTAATCGATGTAGTAGAAGCTTGTTGTGTTGTACCAAAACCTGACAAAGATTTACTATTTACAAATAAAGTGTATATAGTACTAAAAGATGGTATAATGCCTACTAAAGAAATAAGTGATTATATTATGAGTGAATGTTATAAACCAATATATAATAGTGCAGCAGGAGAGACTATTCAATTAAAACCGTATGAAGTTCCAGAAAGTATAGAATTCTTAGATAAATTACCATTAACTAAAGCAGACAAAGTAAACTATGCTTTACTTGAAGAAATGGCTAAAGAAGAAGCTAATACCAAAATAAAGAAGAAAGAATTAAAATAATTTTTCTTCTTTTTCTATTGTAAAAAAGTAAAAATTTCTGTATACTTATTATAGATGAAATAAGGAGTTGGTTTTATGTATACTGGAATATATTTCTTAATCGAAGCAATATTTTATTCAGTACTATTACTGATAGTTTACTTTAGAAAACAAGTATATAAAAGCAAAGAAAACAAAGTCTATTCGATACTTGTTGGTGTTTCCTTTTTTGAACTTTTATTAGAATTTGTTTTGGACATAGTAGGACCAATGTATCAAACCATTCCTAAAGTGAGTTACTTCATAGCAAGATTCTATTCATTAGTAGTGGAACTTTGGATAACTATTTTATTATGTTATGTTTTGTTTGTTTGTCTTAATATAAAAAAAAGAGATAAATATATTCCTATAGTAAGAAATACAGCAATAGTATTAATGATAATATTTGCTACATTAAATTTTATTTTGCCACTTAACTTTAAATACGATGGATACGTTGCTTATACTTATGGACCAAGTGTTAGTATTATATACATATCAGCCTTTTTATATTCCTTTATTGGTATAGTAGCACTAATAAGAAATATCAAAAATATTAAAGATAGGCGTTTCTTTCCAATATTATTATTTTTATTAGTGGGTGGTATTGCATCCTATATTCAATATATGAACCCAGGACTATTACTTGCTACACCAATTCATGCCTTCATAACATTCATAATGTACTTCACCATTGAAAACCCTGATGTAAAAATGATTGAGGAATATCATAAAGCTAAAGAAATTGCCGATAACGCTAATGAAGATAAAACAATGTTTCTATATAATATGACTAACGATATAAGAGCAATTACTAAAGATATAAATAATGATGCCAATAATGCTATACTTGAATTAGATAGTAAAAAAATAGACAAAGACTATATGAGTGAATGCTTAAGAGGTATCAAAGAAAATACCGCAAGATTTACCACAATGACTAATGAAATATTAGATGTATCTAGTATAGATAATGCAAATATCAAAGTATATGATGAGAAGTATAATATAAAACTATTACTAAGAAGATTAGTAACACTATATAATGATAAATGCAAAGAAAAGAACCTAATTTTCAGAAATGATATTGATAGTACTTTACCAGAATATCTATATGGTGATAGTCTCGGACTTAAAAATGTACTAACTAGTATTCTAGATAATAGTGTTAAATATACAAGTAATGGTTATGTAGAGTTAAATGTAAGTACCATTATAAAAAATAATATAGTAAGACTAATAATAACAGTGGAAGACTCCGGTATTGGTATATCTCCTGATAAATTAGATACCATCTTTTATAAAAATAGGGAAGAAATAGATGGAAGTAATATTAAGAATAATTTATATACTGCTAAAAAATTAATTACACTAATGGGTGGTACTATCATTGCCAGTAGTAATTATAATGAAGGCACTACAATGAAAATAGTTTTAGATCAGAAATTAGGAGAACTAGACAACGAAAAACTAACCAAATATGAAAATACCTATGACAAGAAAAGAATTCTACTTGTAGATGATAATATTTCTACTAATAAGATAATAAGTAAATTACTTAAAGATACCAATATAGAATTAGATTATGTAAGCCTAGGTAAAGAAGCCCTAGATAAGATTAGAAGTAAAGAAAAGTATGATTTAATCCTATTAGATGAAGTAATGGATCCACTAGATGGAAAGACAGTTATGAAAAAATTTAAAGATATCAGAGCTTTCAATACCAAAGTCATATTACTAACTAGAAATAACGAATACGAATATAATGAAGAATATCTAAAATATGGTTTTGCAGGGTACCTTTTAAAACCAATAAATAAAGATAAATTATTAGAAATAATAGATAAGTACCTATAAACCATGGTACTTATCTTTACATAATAATTGGTAAAATTTTTCTACCATATTTTTTTGACATTATTACATATTTGTGGTAGAATTATAACTAGTTAAAAAGAACTTCTTTTTAATTGACAAATAATATTTTTTTTGAGATAATTTTATTATAGAGGTGGTTTAAATGAATGATAGAATTACTTTAACTATGCAAGATATTTTAGAGAAGGAATTCAAAATAGATGCCAGAGGATATAGACCGCAAGAAGTAGATAAATTTTTAGATATTATTATTAAAGATTATAATGAATATAATAATATTATAAGAAACCTAGAAAAAGAAAAAAGAGCCCTAGCTCTTGAAAACCAAAATCTAAAAAATGAAGCAAGAAATTTAAGATCAAGTATTGAAGCTGCTAGAATTGGCGAAAAAGAAATAACAAATGTTGATTTATTAAGAAGAATATCTCAGTTAGAGAAGATAATTTTAGGAAAATCAGAACAATAATTTATCTGGGTAAATGCTGCATATAATTATGTAGAGGAAAGTCCATGCTCGCACTATCTGTGATGATAGTAGTGTTTGTGCTTAGGAAAAAAATAACCTAAGGCAGGTAACTGACGGCGTTCGTTTTATCTAAGGGAAACTATGATAAAATGGATATAAAGTGCCACAGAAACGAGTCTATGAAGAAATTCGTAGAATGAAACGAGGTAAACCCCGCAAGCGAGAAACCCAAAATATGGTAGGGGAATCTTCCGAAGAGAACAAGAATCCAAAGAAGAATGACATTATGTCATAGATAAATATTTACCGCCTAGCAATAGGTACAGAACATGGCTTATAAGATTTATTATTATTAAGGAGAAGTATGAAAAACATTGGACTGAAATTAAAAGAAAAAAGAATACAAAATGGTTTGTCTATTGATGAAGTAGCAGAGGACTTAAAACTAAGACCTTCACAAATAGAAAGTATTGAAGAAGGAAGAAAAGATGACTTCAAAGATATATTCTACCTAAAGTATTTTATTAGAGACTATGCCAAATATTTGGGTTTAGATAGTGATAAAATGTTAGATGAATTTAATGAATACTTATTTGACGAAACATCAAAGATACCAGTAGATATGATAAAAGAGGCTAAAAAAGAAAAAAGTGAAGTAGTCTCAAATGAAAAAGTATCACCATATACAAAAAGTTCTAAGAAGAAACTAGGAGTACCCAAAATAGTAATTGGCCTAATAACTCTAGTAGTTCTAATTATAGTAGGATACATTTTAGTAAGTAACTATAAAGGCAATGACTTTAGTGATAAAAACATTACATATAGTATAAGGAGATAAAATGAATAAAGCAAATAAAATAACAATGAGTAGAATTATAATGTCATTGATAATTATAACAATAATGCTATTTCCTTTTGACCAAGTTGGTTTAGAATTTCCAACATATATACTAAAAGGAAATATTATTATAGACTTAAAATATATACTAGTGGGAATACTTTTTGTAATAGCCTCACTTACCGATTTTCTAGATGGTTATGTAGCTAGAAAATATAACATGGTAACAGATTTCGGAAAGATGATAGATGCTATTAGTGATAAACTACTTACCAATTCAGTATTAATAATTCTTGCTTGTAATGGTAAGATATCCACTGTAATAGCGGTAGTAATAGTTATGCGTGATATCATAGTAGATTCTATAAAGATGGTAGTAGGTAATAAAGGAACCGCTGTAGCAGCTATTGGAATTGCCAAAGTAAAGACAACAACATTGATGGCAGGTATAGTTCTAACACTATTTTATAATTTACCATTCGAATTAATACCACTTAGAGTATCAGACTTCCTATTAGCATTAGCGACTATACTATCTGTAATATCAGGAATAAAATATTATATAATGGCTAAACCATATTTAAAAGATAGATAATACTTTAGGTATTATTTATTTTTTGCTCACTTTCAGCCTCAGGTCTTCCAGTGCTATTTTTAGCCTTTACTAAAAGTCTAAAAATAGTATGCCAGTCGCATCTATCATATATAAGCCATAAATATCTATTTATATGTTACTTGGTATTACTTCTAAAAAATAACAAAAAAACGCGAACAAATGTATCAAAATGTATTGACAACTAAAAAAATATATTATATAATGGTTTTGTAATTAAGGAAAGTGTAGGAAAGAGAGGAATTATGGCAAAGACAGTTGAAAAAGATTCTGCATTAGAACAAGTATTAGCAGACATAGAAAAACAATTTGGAAAAGGGGCAATTATGAAACTAGGAGAGCAAGAACATAAAGAAGTAGAAGTATGTCCTAGTGGTTCATTAAGTTTAGATATAGCTTTAGGAGTAGGAGGATATCCTAAGGGAAGAATAATTGAAATATATGGACCAGAATCTTCAGGCAAGACAACATTCGCATTACATGCAATTGCTGAAGTACAAAAGCAAGGAGGAAGAGCAGCATTTATAGATGCTGAGCATTCACTAGATCCAGTATATGCTCACAATTTAGGAGTAAATACTGATGAATTATTATTATCACAACCAGATACAGGAGAGCAAGCTTTAGAAATTTGTGATGCTCTAGTAAAGAGTGAAGCAGTTTCAATAATAGTAATAGACTCAGTAGCAGCTCTTGTACCACAAGCAGAAATAGATGGAGAAATGGGTGATTCACATGTTGGATTACAAGCAAGATTAATGAGCCAAGCCCTAAGAAAATTATCCGGATCAATTAACAAAACAAAAACAATTGTAATATTTATTAATCAGTTAAGAGAAAAAGTAGGAGTACTATTTGGTAATCCTGAAACCACACCAGGTGGAAAAGCATTAAAGTACTATTCTTCAGTTAGACTTGATATAAGAAGAGGAGAGCAGTTAAAAGTAGGTTCTGATGTTATAGGAAATAAAACTAATATTAAAGTAGTAAAAAATAAAGTGGCTCCACCATTCAAAACTGCTACAGTTGATATAATGTATGGTGAAGGAGTATCAAAAGAAGGAGAATTATTAGATTTAGCCTCTGATGCTGGTATTGTTGAAAAAAGTGGTGCTTGGTATGCCTATAAAGGAGACAAAATCGGTCAAGGAAAAGAAAATGCTAAAATATATCTAAAAGAAAATTCAAAAATTGAAAATGAAATTGAAGAGTTAGTTAGAAAGCATTATAATATTTCTTTAAATAAGAAAATAGAGAAAGAAGCAAAAGAAACCAAAACTAAAGAATCAAAATAACTAAGGGAATAAAAATAATATTCCTTTTTTCTATGACATATGATAAAATGTAAGTAGGTGATAAATTTGAAAAAAAGCATAATAATATATAATCCTAATTCAGGAAAAAATAGCAAAGAAAAAACATTACCAAAATTAAAAGAAGTGTTAAATGATTATAATTATGAAGTAGAAATAATAGAAACTAAAAAGAAAGGTCATGCTACTACATTAGTAAAGGAAGTTCCTTATGTAGATTTACTTATTTCAATAGGTGGCGACGGAACATTCAATGAAGCTATGACGGGTAACTTTGCTAGAAAAAAAAGATTAACCCTATGTCATCTTCCATCAGGAACAACTAATGATATTGGAGCTATGTGGGGATATGGTAAAGACATAGTATCTAATTTAAAATTAGCTCTAAATGGTGAGATAAAAAGAATAGATGTATGTACAATAAATGGAAAGCCATTAGTATATACTGCTGGCTTTGGTAAATTTATGAATATACCATATGAAACTCCAAGAAAATTAAAAAAAAGATTAGGACATTTAGCTTACATAAAAGAGGGCGCTAAAGATTTCTTTAGAAAAGTAAAATTATATGACATAAGTTATGAAATAAATGGTGAAGAATATCGTGGACTGTTCTCATTTGCCATTATAACCAATGCCAATAGAGTAGCGGGTATTAATAATTTTTATAAAGATATTAAATTAAATGACAATCAGTTTGAAGTTTTAATGTGTAACATCACTAAACTAAAAGATGTAGTAAAGACATTGTATTTCTTTGCTAAATATGATGCCAGTAAAATACCGGGATTTTATTTTTATAAAACAGATAACTTCAAATTTAAATTTAATACACCAATAAAAAAACCACTATGTATAGATGGTGAATCATTTGATGATTTAAGTGGTGAATATAATGTAAAAATTGATAAAGATGTCTATGTCCTAATGCCATCAAAAAATATAAAAAGTTTATTTAATAATGAAGAGAAAAACTAAAGTATATAGTCTTCTCTTCATTTTTCTTTACTTATAGCAGCCATTTCTAACCATTTGTCTTTTCCAGTTAATATTAGCCATAAATACATATAATCTCTTAGTCATTGGCCTAATAGTAGTTTCTAATATAATTTCACTACCATTATCTATGCATTCTTTAAACTTCTTAATCTTAATCAAAAAAGGTATAGAAATTAATTTATATAACCAAAACTTTTCGCACTTGCCAACAATCTCTCCAGCACCAATATTAAAAGATCCCATATATTTAGCTTTATTTTTCTTGGCAAAGTTTTTTATAATTAATGAAGCAGTTCTATTATGCTTAGCCTCCCAAAAACCGCAATTAATAATTGTATAAATCTTTTTATTATTAATATCAATCTTATTATTTTGAATATATTCCATAAATTCAATTATTTTACATGTAGGTCCATCAACATATAAAGGAAAGCATAAAATAATAGTATCAACCTTTTTAATATCTTTTAAAATATCACTAAATTTATCTCTATATACATATTTAATTTTTTCTTTGTCTTTAATTTTATTCAGAAAATAATTAGAATTACTATTTTCTAATCTTGGACTACCATTTATATATAATTTCATATATTTATCTCCTTATAATCATTATAAAAATAAATTTCTGGGTAATTAGTATTCAAATTATTCATATTAGCCTCTACAAATCTAGTGGCAATTTTTTTATCTTCTTCAGTAATATTTTTACCATAAAAATAAACTTTAAAATTGATTTTTTTATCTATTCTAACTTCATGATGTATTTCACCATTTCTAATAGTAAAGAAAGGTTCGACGAATGATATGCTTCTTTCAATAATCTTTTTAACTTTACTACTATAAGTACCATAAGTAAACTTACTAATAATAATAAGTTCGTCACTTTCTAAAATTTTTTTACCATTATAAGTAATATTATCTTTATGTATACATTCTAGTGGCTTCCTAACCCAGCAAGAAAAACATCCTATACAGCTTTTTTCTGCATCACTAACTAAAACATCAGTATCATTTAACTTCAAAAAAGAGGTATCCTCTAAATCATGTATTATCGTTCTCATAATAAAAAATATGCTAAATAAAACTAATTATTACAAGTTTGATTTACATATCAGACTATAAATGTTATAATAATATTAAAGATAGAGAGGTAATTGTATGTTATCAATATATAAAAAAGTTGAAAAAAGTTCAGATAATCTTTCTGGAATAGTTCAAATTAGCAGCATATTCGAATTAAATAAGCCATTTTTATTATGTTTATCTCCCCAAGATAATAATGATAAATCCATTTATGGAACTATCAGAGAAGGTATTATTGCATCAAGAGTATATACTAGCAAAGATAAAGGAGCAAGATTTAAAATAGATGAAATGCCATTAGATTTTCTTGGACTAAGATATGTAAGTGAAGATGGCAACAAAAAAAATTATGAAGAAATAGTAGATAAATTTTTATACCCATTTCTTATTGGTAATGGCACCAGAACAATAGAGGAAATAAAAAAGCAAGCAAGAAAAATCAATTTTATGACATACTGTGACGGAACATATACTTATTGTAAAATAGAAGAAAGAATTATTCAAAAACTAATAAGTAATGGCTTTTCTGAGAAGAATGTAGATGATATAGTATCACAAATATCTTTAACAGCATTAGGAACTATGGTAGATACAAGCAGTTTAAAAGCAAATACTATAGCATTTATAGATGCCAACGATTCAGAAATATCAAATGATGTAACAGAAACATATAAAAAAGAGATGCAAAAAAGAAGTGTCAAAAGCATATATGGAACCTACCCAAATACTAATAATGTAATTTATGTATATAATGGAAGTGGAAACCATGATTTAAATGAATATTTTAAAGAAGGCAGTATGGTAAAACCAGTTATTTCTGGAGTATTGACTAGTTATTTAGAAAATTCAGTAAATAATACCCAATCACAAACACTAATTTCTTTATCACAAAGTGAAAAAATAGCAAGAATAAATAAATATTCTGATCAAAGAATATCACCAAGTGCACTACTAGAAGAATTGGATAGTAGTCTTAGTTATGGAAAAACGCCAAAATATACTATCGAAGAAGCAACACTAAGGCAAGAATTAGATAACTGTTATAGAAAAATAAGAAAATTACAAGAAGAAACAGTAAGAGTGGCAAAATACAATACTATACTAGAAGAAAAAAATAAACAAATAATATCAGGTATAAAAACAAATTGTAGTGACACAACATTCTACAAAATATTAGTACCTTCAGGTATGTGGCAATTGCCAATAGGAGTAGATATATCAAATCAAAAAAGTGATAGAGAAATAATTGAAGAATTTGAAGAAAATGTAAAACCAAAATCAAAATAAAACCACTCTCAAATTAAATTGAGAGTAGTTTTTATATTATCACGAAAAAGTTCGCTTTATTTTCATATTGGTGGAGCTGAGGGGGAATAATATTTGTTTTTTATAAAAATAATAAAACCTTATAAAACATTGATTTATTTGCTATCTTTATTAAATTGTTTCTATGCAATTATGTGTTGTTTTTAAAAATGTGTATCTAAAATGTACCTATTTTTATTAATTTTCCATTAATTTAATTATCTCATCTAACTTTGATTTATACATATGTGAATATCGATTTAAAGTCATGCTTACATCAGCATGTCCTAAATACTTTGCTACTAATACAGGATCTGCATTTTTTCTTAAATTATGCTATAATATTCAGCCAAATGAAGGGATAATATGGTTGAAAAAAGAATAAGCGATAAGCAATTTATTTATAGATTAACAAGAAGAAAAGATAATGTTTTAATTATTAAATATAACATGAAGAATAAAAGGGCATGGTTTCAAAACAATAGCATGCCAAAAAGAAAAACTATAGATATTAACAGAGTTGTTAACCTATAGTTTTTTTCCATTAAATTACTTTTTTGGCTAATTTTTCCATTATTTTCACACAGTTATTGACTTTTTGTTATAAAAAATATAAAATAGTAATCAATTTGTTGACACAAAAATATTCTTTTGTGTTATACTTATATTGAATATAGGAGGATGGTAAAATGAAAAAGGAAAAAATTACTATTTACACTATTTCTGATTTTTTCTTATCAAAAAGGGCATTAACTCCAAAGAAATTGCAAAAACTAGTATATTATGCTTATGCTTGGTTTATTGCACTTAATAATCAAAGTGCAGAAGAAATTGAATCAGTATTGTTTGAAGAAGCACCAGAAGCATGGGTACATGGACCTGTATTTCCATCTTTATATGCAAAATATAAGGGTTATTGTTGGCAAGAAATAGAAAAGAATTATAAGCCAATAAACATAAAAAATGAAGATCTTGTAAGATTTTTAAATGCTATTTGGGATACTTTTGGCAAATTTTCTGCTGATGAATTAGAATATATGACACATCAAGAAGAACCTTGGAAGAATGCTAGATTTGGTGTTTCGCCTATAGAACCATCTTGTAATAAAATATCAGAGAAAGATATATTTGTATATTATAATAAATTAGCAAATGAACACTAGCAAAATAAAAAATAAAAATATTAAAGAGCAATATATTCCAGTAACAGAAGTTAACAATAGTGAAGACAAACCTATTTTTATGTTTAATAATTTTTGTTGTGAAAGCATTGAAGTTGAAGATTTCAACAATTTTTATTGTAATCAGCAGAAATCAATTAGTGCAGTAAACTCTTTTTTTGAAAAAATTAAATCTTTAGAAAAGATGAAATTGATTGATGCTATAAAAACAAATCATTTTCATCCAATTAATACAGAAAGAGAGGTTAGAAGGATAGAAAATATTTTAAAAAAAGGATATTTATTTAATGAAACAAAAATTAAGTCATTTGAAAATACTTATTACGAGATTTCATTTGGTGATGGACACAGAATGATTTGCTCTAAGGTAGATAATTTTTTTGAATTACTTTTTATTGATACTAATCATATGATATATAGAGAAACAAGTAGATTTCTTGGTGCAAAACAAAATTATAAATATCCTAGTTGCTTCGGCAAAATAAACTTTGATGAAAATTATTTTGAAGTACAAATAATAGATTTAGTGAAAATGATTATTGAAGATTATGAAATGGGTAAAATAACAGATAGCACAGAAATGATTGATAATTTAAAATATTTAATTGGTGATGAGTTTCCTAAATTACCAATTAATTATAATGAAGAAAAAGATACTACACCAGTTGGCTAGTATCTTTTTTATTCTAGATAGCTTCTTCTAAATACCTTAATAAACTCTTCTCTAGAGCCAATATTTTCTTCCCAGTATAATTGACCTTGCTTGTGCCAATAATCGTTAAATTGGCTATCTTCTTGTTCTTTAGAGTGGCAATTTAAACATAACCTTAGACATAGACCATTTTTCATAGAGTTCTGTCTATTCTTTCCTGAATATATTTCGTGCCAAGTTAGTTTATAGGTGCTGTCACATAGGTAGCATTTTTCAGTATCATTACCAAATACACTATATCTATTTCTTCCTAGACTAGCTAGTTTATTTGATTTGTTTTGCATTTTTATCTGTTTTTGTTGTTTTTTTGCCAATGTTTGTGAATATTTTTTCATTTGATTGTTATTTGATTTTTGTTGTCTACTTGTAGCCGGACTTTTTTTGCTAGAAGTGGACTTTTTATATTCTTTATTATCGCATTCCCTACAAAGGGAAAATGTTATTTCTTTATCTAGTAATTTACAAAATGGTTTATTCTTTCTTTTTTTTAAATTTATACAATAGTTATTCATTATTAATCTTCCTTTCGTTTGGAAAATTAATAAATATTAAATACAAATATGTACCTAAAATGTACCTAAATACACATAGAAATATAAAAAGCCCTATAAAATAAGGCTTTATTTTCATATTGGTGGAGCTGAGGGGAATCGAACCCCTGTCCGCAAATACAGTAGCTTAACCTTCTACAAGATTAGTAAGTTATTAAAATTCATAAGCAAATAGATAACTCACAATCATAATTGCTTACTAGTTTATGTTTATTCATTATGAAGTCTAAACTAAAATCATAATATAGTCTGCTTTATAAGTCCTATCTAATTCTCACAGACAAAGAATTAGTAGAACCTGTCGCTACCTATAGGTTAGGCATAAGCAACAGCGTTTGTATAGCTGTTTCCAGTTATATTTAATTTTACTCTTGTAACGTAAGAGATATTCGTCTTGCTAATTAAACCCAAATATTTTCGTCGAAGCCAAAGACAGCCCCAATACATATACAATTTTATCAAACAAATGTTTCTTTGTCAATTTTTTATTTAAATTTTATTGTAATATTACAAAAATTAATGTATAATTACTATAGAATAGAAATAGGGAGCATTAGTATGGAAAATAATAATATTGAGAATAAAAACTATTTTGGTGTTAGACATTACAATGTTAAAATAGTAAAAGAAAAAATAAGACCATTAAAGTTCATTTCCAGTGTTTTGTCTTACGCCATATTTATATGGTTATTGTTAGTTGGATTAACACTATTAATATATATAGCAGACATTAAAATACGAGCAGCTAAAGGTGATAATACGCCACCTACATATAATGCCTATGTGGTATTAACAGGATCAATGATACCAGAAATAATGCCTAAAGATGTTGTAATAACTAAAAAGAGAGATGCAAAAGATCTACAAGTAAATGACATAATAACATTTGTATCATCAGATACAAGACTATCGAATATAATTGTAACACACAGAATAAAAAATAAATACTATGATGCAACAACAGGTAAATATACATTTCAAACAAAAGGTGATAATAATAATGTCGAGGATTTTGCACTAGCAGAAGATAAAAACATAATAGGTGAAGTAATTTACAAAATACCAAAATTGGGATATATTCAAGAAATATTAGCAACTAAAGGAGGATTAATTATAATAGTATTAATTCCATGCTTAGCAATATTATCTTATGACATAGTAAAATTATGTTCAAAAGCATCATCAAAAAAGAAAAACAAATCAAAACTTGTAAGAAGGTGATAAACTATGCCTAAAACCAATAAGTTTTATGTAAAAAACATAAAAAAGCAAAATATAACAATTGAAGAAGAAAGAAAACAACATTCACCATTTATATTATTTTTGAAAAAAAATGGCAAATTAATCTTTATAATTTTTCTCTTTCTTTCATTATTGATATTCAGTATTTCAATATATTTTCTTATTAAAAACATAAAAGACTCATCAGTGACTAAATATGAAAATAATGGAGTAACAGTAACTTTTGATTCTTCAGAAGAAAGTATAGTTAACGGAACTCCGATAACAAGTGAGTATGCCAATAAATTATTCAGCAGTAATGTTCAAAATAGTGATTATGAAGGCGTAGTAATAAAAATATCTGAAAAAACATTAAAATTTGGTAAAATAATATTTTATTCAGATAAAACATCATTAATAAAATATAATGACGGAACTTATATGAGGATATATTCGGTTAACAATAACTATGGTATAGATAAGGATGGTATTATAAACTCCAAAGCATTAACAAAAAAATTAACCGGAGAAATAAAAAAGACTGACCTTGAAATGAACATATTGTATTTATCCGATGGTAGTACAGAAATAACATCTGGTAATAATACTATCTTTGTAAGAAATGGTGATATTACCATTCTAGAAGATAAATTTTATACAGATTTAAGTTTAATCTCAATAAAACTACAAGAAAAAGATGGAAAAACATATTATTCAAACAACACAATAAAAGAAAATGATACTTTAATTATTGATAATAAAGTATTTAAAGCAACAAAGAAATTAGAAATACAAGATAACATAAAAATAATTTATTATGAAAATAATTATGCTGAAGTTATAAAAGATGACTTAAGTATAATAGTAGAAAAAAGTGAACACATTAGATATGATGATAATATATTTGAAATTGTATATCAAGACAAAGAAAAAATAGACATCAAAGATTTTATGGATATAAAAAGCATAACACTAAATAATGACAATAATAAAAGTATAAATTATATTGTAGTATTAGAAGAATCAAAAAATTACCAACAATATAAAAAGCTATCAAACGAATATATTAGATATAATACTTACATTAATGGAAAAAGTAATAAAGATAACATCTTAAATAACAATTTAAAAGGCAATAAAAAATATCAATTTAATAATAATACATATTTATTATATGAAGGCACATTAGAAAGGTATAGCAAAATAGAAATAAAAATAGGAATGTGGATAGATTATGAAACAATAACAAATGAATACATGAATTCTGCCTTTATCGGTACAATAAAAGTATACATCGAATAAATGAGGTGATAAAAATTATGAAAGATAAAAAAACTACTAAAATAGTTTTAATAATTGCTTCGATATTATTGGTAATAACTGCATCAATAACAGCAACTCAAGCATATTTTAATAAAGATACATATGCTAAAAATCCAATAGAGTATCAATCAGGAATTTTGTCAGTTGACGCGAAGTCTAAATCAAATAACATATCTTTAGATAATACATTACCAATGAGTGATGAAGATGGAATTAAAACAGAACCGTATGTATTTACTATAAAAAATAATGGAAATGTAGATTACAAATTTAGTGTAAGACTATTATCTACAAGCGATAATACAATTTATCCAGAATACATAAAATTGCAAATTGACGATTTACAAGCTATAAAATTATCAGAATTAACAGATAGTATTATAAAAAAAGATATTATTTTATCAGCAGGGGAAACAATTGATATAACGTTAAGAGTATGGTTAGATATAGATACCCCTAATACACAAATAGGAAAAGAATTTAATTCTAAAATAGTAATAGATGGCCAATCAATATATACAAATGATAATATGGTGACTTATGATGCTAATGGCGGTACAGGAGCACCTGAGCCACAAGTAATAAAAAGAGGAGAACAGCATATTAGTAATACAATTCCAACAAGAGATGGATATACATTTTTAGGATGGGGTGATAGTAAAACATCTACGACAGTCTTATATAATCCAGGCGATAAGTTTATTATCTTAGAAAATAGCACATTATATGCTATATGGGAAAAGTCTGAATATACTGTAACATTTACAATTCTTGGCACCTACGAAGATAGTGCAACAGTCAAAAAAGGAGAAACTTTAACAAAAGAAATTTATATGGGTATTTCAAACCCTCAAATATCATGCACAAACGGCGCAGTAGGAACAATAGTAAATATAGGAACTGTAAATGTAACAAATATTACATCAGATACAACTTGTGATATTTATAATTAAAAAAGATATTGTATTGTATCTTTTTTTATTTTTTGCTAATACTACTAATGGTGAAATACATGAAAAAGAATAACATAATACTAATAAGTTCAATAGTAGTAATATTAATAACACTATGTACAATTGCAGGAACATATGCAGTAATAATAAACGTAACAAATGAAAATGGAACAGATAAAATAATAAATAATATAGATATCAAGGATCTATTAACTAACGATAATGGTACTTATAATAATACCTATTACCAAGTAAAAAATGAATTAAATGTAAATGAAAAAGAAATGAATATATTAATAAATTCAGAGCCTTTAAATAATAAATTAAAATTAGTACTAGAAACCATCGTAAAATATAGACTAAGAAAAGATAAAGAAGCAAGATATAGTAATGATGAAATATATAGCATGATAATTGAAGGTATAAATGCAACTCCTAATATAAGTGAAGAACTAAAAAATAAAGTAATAATATCCGCAGATAGACATAAGCAAGATATTTCAGATTTTCTTTATGACATAGAAGTATCTCTTCTAGGAGATTAATTATGTATATTGTATATTTATTAATAATATTATTAATGATACTATTATTTATAATAGTAAAAGATAAAATATCAATATTAAAAATAATAGGTATAGTCCTAATATATTCAGGAATACTAATAATGTTATTAGCGGTCGCCATAAAAGTATTAATCAAAACAACAATTTATTACATAAACTTAAGTAAAGTAACTAGTATTATTCTAAGTGATTTCTTAATTATAAGTATAACATTTATATTATCAGGATTATTTTCATATATAATGTATAAGATATTAAGACCAAAAGAGATGATAAAAGTACAACAAAAATAGTTGTATTTTGCTCAAATGAAAAATTAAATTGACCAAAATGGTAAAATGGTGTAAAATATTCAT
>SAMEA104315429__coassemble_935_pt1 | contig 16207 bp, 15 predicted proteins | sample SAMEA104315429__metabat2_high_PE_036 | metagenome-assembled genome bin SAMEA104315429 (sample SAMEA104315429) | gut metagenome | biome: Monkey gut; feature: monkey-associated habitat; material: faeces | place: China | collected 2013 | reverse complement strand
AGACTAAATTAACCAATGGTAATTCTACTGGTGCATTTAAAATTTCATTCGAATAGAAGAAAAAAATGTCGAAAAGTAGTTGACAAATACTAAAAAAAATTATATAATTATGTTGTCTAATAGATAAGCGTGATAGCACTATGATAAAAACTATAACGAAGTTTGTTTGGTATTGACTAAATAGAAGTATTATTTGGTTGTTAGTGTATGGCGTATTTAATGGGTGTTAAAGTAGAGACTTTAATTTCTTATCTTACTATTAGATATGCATATATGTATGAGAGAAGTAACTCATTAGATAAGAGGTTGGTTGTATTAACTGACATTAATATGATTTAACTATTCGTAAACTTGAGAATGTACTATTTGTCAGATAGTATGTTCTTTTCTTTTACTATAAATTATGCTATACTATTTGCGAAAGAAGTGATACTATGAAAGAACTATTAAGTCCTGCGGGAAATATGAAGTGTCTAAAAGCTGCTATTCATAATGGAGCGGATGCTATCTATCTAGGAGGTAAATCTTTTGGAGCCCGTGCCTTTGCGGGTAATTTTACTAATGAAGAGTTAAAAGAAGCTGTTTGTTATTCTCACTTATATGGTGTAAAAATATATGTAACAGTAAATACCATTATCTATAATAATGAGGTAAAAGATTTCCTAGAATATATAAAATATCTATATCAAATAGGCATAGATGCTTTAATAATGCAAGATATAGGTATGATATCCTTAGTAAGGAAAATGTTTCCTAATATAGAAGTTCATGCTTCAACACAGTGTCATAACCACAATGATGAAGGTATTAAATTGTTAAAAGAACTTGGAGTAACAAGAGTAGTACTTGATAGAGAAATGTCACTAAAAGAAATAGAGAATATAAGTGTAGATATCGAAAAAGAAGTATTTATACATGGAGCTTTATGTAATTCATATTCTGGCTGCTGTTTATTTAGTTTTATGAATGGTGGAAGAAGTGGTAATAGAGGGGAATGTACACAAGTTTGTAGACTACCATTTAAATTAATAAAAAATGGTAAATACATAGATACTCCAAATAAATACTTACTTAGTACTAAAGAATTAAATACCATTAACAATTTTGATAAATTACTAGATTCAGATATTATAAGTTTCAAAATAGAGGGAAGAATGAAGTCACCAAGTTATGTTGGCTATGTAACAAGACTATATCGTAAATTAATAGATAATCATACTAATAAAGTAACTAGTGAAGAAGAAAATAATCTAAAAATACTATTCAATAGAGATTTTACCAGTGGTTATTTATTTAATGATAAAGTAATGAATACTAGTACTTCCAACCATCAGGGATTAGAAATAGGAAAAGTACTCGAAGTAACTCCTGAAAAGATAAAAGTTAAATTAATAAATAACTTATATCAAGAAGATGGTATTAGGTTTAAAAATAGTAACTTAGGTATGATAGCCAATTTCATATATAATGAAAAAGGCCTACTTATAAATAATGCTAATAAAGGGGATATAATTTATCTAGATAATAAAATAAATTTAAAAGAAAAAGATATACTTATTAAAACTTCCAGTAGTCATCTAGATGAAGAAATACTATCTACAAGTGAAAAGAAAATAATTATAACTATCAATGTATCACAAAAAAATGATTATCTAGAAATAACATTTAAAGATAGTAATGGTAATAAGGTTAGTGATAGAGTAAAAGTAGAAGTACCACAGAAAAGACCTACAACTTGTGAAGAAATAGAAGAAAAACTAACTAAACTAGGAAATACTCCATTTATATGTAGTAAAATAAACATAAATATAAATAAAGATATCTTTGTTAATATGAAAGATTTAAATAATATAAGAAGATTACTTTCAGATAAACTAATAGAAGCAAGAACTAGTATTAAGAGAGATATTATCATTAATGGATATCCATTAGATTATAAAGAAGAAACAAACTACCATAACGAAATATCCGTTCTTGCCAGAAATAAAGACCAAGTAGAAGCTTCTCTTACTATGAATGTTGATAGAATATACCTGAATAGTGATTTATATGAAGAATATAGTGGTAACGATAAAGTATACCTAAGACTAGAAAGAGTAAATAGTACTTATGACTATACTAGTAATAATATCCTTGCTACTGAATTGGGAGCTATAAATAAGTATAAAAATAGTAATTTAATTAGTGATTACTATTTAAATGTAGTAAATAACTATAGTATTAAGTTTTTACTTGATAATGGTGTTAAAAGAGTAACATTATCCCCAGAAATAAATTATAACTATCTAGATGATTACATCAAAGATAAAGTAGAAATTATTATCTATGGTACCATTGAAAATATGCTTACCAAGTCCTGTCCAATCAAAGAACTAAAGATGTGTCCATGTAAGAAAGAAGATATTTATTTTCTAGAGGATATAAATAAAAATAGATATAGAATACTTCATAATAATTGCTTAACTCATATTATGCACTATAAAAAAATAAATTATATAGACAATATAGAATATTACAAAAATATTGGTATTAGATCATTTAGATTAGAATTACTTGATGAAACTTATGATGAAGTGATTAAATTAATTAATGAAATAAAGAAATAATATATAAAATATCTATATAGTAAATGACCAAAAATATTCTTTAGGGAGACTGTAAGGCTCACTAAAGCCTCTTAAAACTACAGGTTTAAGAGGAAAAAAATAATGCAATACCAGTTGACAAATCAAATATTTAGTCATATAATTAATACATATTCAATGCAATGATGAGGACACGATTATATATATTTTATTCATAGAGAGTTAGTGGCTGGTGTAAACTAATAATAAAAATATATAATTACTACCTTAGAGTGGAATGCAAACATTTCCGGTTAATAGCCGTTATCGAAATTAAGACCCAAGAAGGATGGTACCGAGATAGTATTCTCTCCTTTGAAAGGTCTTTTTTTCATTAAAGGGAGGTTTTAAAAAATGAAAAATACTTACATACCAGTTGAAGTAATGCAAGAAGGTAAAAGAAGTAGATGGCAAATTGATGTGACAAATTTAGGACTTGAAGAACTAATATCATTAAAAAATGAATTAAATGGAGTATCAGTAAGCTGTCTAGATGCCATTATTTACGATAGAACATGTTCATCAACCTTTATGCATCAAATACGCAAAGAAAGAAAACAAATAGGTAAAAGAAGAATTCAAAAGAAAATAAGAAGAAGATAAGGAGATAGATAATATGATAAATATTAAAGAAAATGAAGATTTAAGTAGATTAAACCATTCTTGTGCTCACTTACTTGCACAAGCTGTAAAACACTTATACCCAAATGCCAAATTTTGGGTAGGACCAGTAATTGAAGAGGGATTCTATTACGATATCGATTTAGGAGATGAAGTAATAAAAGAAGAAGACTTACCAAAGATCGAAAAAGAAATGAAAAAAATATCTAAAGATGGTAAGAGAATAGTAAGACATGAATTAACTAAAAAAGAAGCACTAGAAATGTTTCATGATGATCCATATAAAATAGATTTAATTAGTAGAATGGATGAAAAAGAGCAAGTAATATCTTGTTATACTCAAGGGGACTTTACTGATCTTTGCCGTGGTCCTCATGTTGATACAGTAAAAGAATTAAAATACTTTAAATTAATCAAAGTATCAGGAGCTTATTGGAAGGCTGATTCAAATAACAAGATGCTTCAGAGAATATATGGCGTATGCTTTAGAAATGAAGAAGATTTAAGTAATTATCTTCAAGAACTTGAAGATCGTAAAGCAAGAGATCATAGAAAGATAGGTAAAGACTTAGATATCTTTATGAATCATGATCTAGTAGGTAAGGGAATGCCTTTATGGTTACCAAATGGTTCAATAGTAAGAAAAGAATTAGAAAATTATATTTATCATAAAGAGCAGAAGTTAGGTTATTCTCATGTGTATACACCTTGTGTTGGAACAGTTGACTTATATAAGACTTCAGGTCATTGGGATCATTATAAGGAAAATATGTTTCCTTCAATGAAAGTAGATGATGAAGAATTTGTACTAAGACCAATGAACTGTCCACATCATATGTTAATCTATGGAAATACAATCCATTCATACCGTGAATTACCAATCAAAATAGGAGAGTTTGCTACTGACTTTAGATATGAAGCTTCAGGAGCAGTAAAGGGTCTAGAAAGAGTAAGATGTATGTGTCAAAATGATGCTCATCTATTCGTAAGACCAGATCAAATAAAAGAACAGTTCAAAGAAGTAGTAAGTCTAATACTAGATGTCTACAAGGACTTTGGTTTAAAAAATTATACTTTCAGATTATCCCTTAGAGATCCTGAAGATAAACATAAATACTTTGATGATGATGAAATGTGGAATAATGCTGAAAATGAATTAAGAGAAGTACTTAATGAGATAGGAGTACCATATCATGAAGCTATCGGAGAAGCAGCCTTCTATGGACCTAAATTAGATGTTGAAGTAAAACCAGCAGTAGGTCCTGAAGTAACTCTATCAACTTGTCAATTAGATTTCTTATTACCAAGAAGATTTAACTTATCATACATAGATAATAATGGTGAAAAGAAAGTACCAGTAGTTCTACATAGAGCTATATTTGGAACATTTGATAGATTCACTGCCTTCATTCTTGAAGAAACAAAAGGAGCTCTTCCATTATGGTTATCACCAGTACAAATAAATATTATCCCAGTAAATAATGAATATCACCTAGAATATGCTACTAATTTATTAAATAAACTAAGAGATAAAGAGTTCCGTGTGGAATTAGATTCTCGTGATGAAAAAATGGGTTATAAAATAAGAGAGGCTCAAACTAGAAAGATACCATACACTCTAGTTCTAGGTAATAATGAAAGAGATAACGATACCATAACATATCGTAAATATGGTGAAGAATCTACTACTACAATGAGTACTGAAGAATTTATTACTATGATTGAAAAACAAATAAAAGAATATAAATAACATGAAAATGTAAGGTAATAATTACTTTACATTTTCTATATAAAAGGAGAAATTATGACAAAAGAAGAACTATTGCAAAAATTAACAATAGTTAGTATGAATCATGCTGGTATTACTGCCTTAGATAAACCAATTATAGGCACTCATTCTTTAGCTACTTGTCTTGGAATACTTCTATATGATGAAGAACAGAAAATTGCTATTGTTGCTCATGCTACTACTGGGGATCCTAATATAGCTATGAATGAGGTATTAACTATCATTAAAGAAAATAATTTAGAATTTGCTAAATTTAAATATAAAGTATTTGATGGTTATTACAAAGAAGGGGCAGAATTTTATCATACTAAAGAAGAGATTGTTAAATATATAAGGCTTAATATATTATTTAATATACCATTTAGTGAAGAGGAAATACCAAGTACTGCTCTTATAAAGAATCCTAATCTTGAAGCCAACGAATTCTATTTTGATGCTTCGACTGGTAAGTTCGTAACTAGTGAGGCATTAGCACTTCTACTAGAAAATAACACTATTACTGAAGATGTAACTAAACCAAGACATAGATAATAAATATAAAAGTGTGTAAAGTATAATAATTACTTTGCATTTTTTCTATCTATTTGCTATAATATAAGTGGAGGTAATATGAAAGAAAAAGCACTTGAAGTATTAAAAAAATTATCTGAACACAACTATGAATCCTACCTAGTCGGAGGTTATCCTAGAGATCTAATATTAGGAAGAAAAACTAATGATATAGATATTTGTACAAGTGCCACTCCTAAAGAAATATTAGAAATATTTGATAATGTTATTGTATCAGATATGCAATATGGATCTGTAGTAATTGTATATAAAGGTTGTAAGTTTGATACTACTACATTTAGAAAAGAAATAAAGTATGAAAGTAATCGAAAACCGGTAAAGATAAAATATATCAAAGACATCAAAAAAGATCTTTTACGAAGGGACTTTACTATCAATACTCTATGTATTGATAAAAATGATAACTTACTAGATATATTAAATGTAAGAAGTGATTTAGATAATAAATTACTTAAAACAGTAGGTAATCCTAGATATCGTATTAAAGAAGATTCTCTTAGAATACTTAGATGTATAAGATTTGCTACTATACTGGATTTTGATATAGAAGAAAAAACTAAATACTTCTTAACTAAATATAGTTATCTATTAAAATCATTATCTATAAATAGAAAGAAAGAAGAACTAGATAAAATATTCCTATCTAAGAATAAAGAAAGAGGAAGAAGACTACTATTAGAATTAAATCTTACTAATGCTTTAGATTTAGATAAACTAGCTACAATAACTATGTGTACTGATCTTACTGGTATTTGGTGTCAGCTAGAAGTAGATGATATATATCCATTTACTAAAGTAGAGAAAGAGCAAATGTCTAAGTTAAGAGAACTATTAAAGTATGATAAAATAGATAACTATCTACTATATAAATATGGTTTGTATCTATGTACTGTCTATGCTGAAATAAAAGGTATACCAAGAAGAAAAATAAATACTATGTATTCTAAATTACCAATACTTACAAGAAGAGATATAAATGTAACTGGTGAAGAAATATCTATGATATTAAATAAGCCTCCTGGTAAATATATTAAAGATATACTTGATGATATAGAGGTAAATATATTAAATAGTAGTATTGGTAATGATAAAGAAGAAATAACTAAATATATTAAAGATAAATACTTATAGAAATATAGGTATTTTTTATATATATCCCCCTTAAGCCTGTAGTCTTTCGGGGCAAAAGAAAGCCTTAAGTAAAGTCTTTCTTTTGAACATTTTTGGGTACTAAACCAAATAAAAAGTACATAATTATTACTATGAAATACCTATATATAATAATATTACTTTTTATAATGACTGGATGCACTTTTTCAAATGATTATAAAGAAGACTATAATATTCTTGAAGATAATTCTATTAGATTTATTAAGAGTGATGCTAGTATATCTTTCTTAATAAATAAGGATAATACTTTTTATCTTCTAGTGTTAAATGGGACTACTATTACTGATACTGACTATTTAATAAAAATGGATAATACTAAGTATAACATTAACTATACTGAAGAATATCTACTAAAAGATACTTTAGTACTACAAGATATCATATTTAAAATAAATGATAAAATAGAAATAATATTAAATAATAAAACATTTTGCATATACCTAGATAGATTAAATAAGGATAATTTTTTAGAATGTGATTTTATATATTTATATGATATTGATAAAGACTTCTATATAACAATAGATAGTAACCTTTTAGTACTCTTTTATGATGCTTATACTAAGTTTAATTATAAATTCATGTATGAACTTTCTAAAGTATGGATAGATTCATATACCATAAGTAATGATAGTTATACCACATTAACTATCTATGAAGATAATTTCTATGTTTCTTCATATAAAATAAGAGGTAAAACTATTCACAAAAAATAAAAAAAATGATACAATCTATTATATGGAGGAGAAGTAGTATGAATAAAAAAGTATTAATAACCATTTTAATAACTATAATTCTTCTCATATTTAGTATAATTCTATATCCTGTAATAAAAAATAATAATTATCAAAAGAAATTACTAAATAATATTTATGAAAATACTAATCTAAAAGATATAAAATATTTAAACAAAGATAATAACTACTACATAATAAAAACTAAAGATAAAGTACTAGTTTTAGATTTAAATTATGAAGAAGTATATAGTATAAGTACTAGTGAAATAAAGAAAAGTAATTTAGATTTATCTTATACAAGAAATAGTTTATACTATAAAGAAAGAATAAGAAAAAATAATAAATTAACATACAAATATTATGATATAAAAACAAATGAAGAAGTATTTACTAGTGTACTAGGAGGTTCCAATGAATGAGATAGAAAATATATTAAAAGAAAAACCAATTGTATTACCAAGATATTTATTTAATTACTATCTTAGATTAGGTATTACTCCTGAAGAATTAATAATTTTAATATTTGTTATGGATAAAGGTAATAAGGTAATATATAATCCATTAGAATTAAGTGAAGAACTAGGAATGGATAAGTTCAAAGTAATGGAATTATTAAATAGTTTAAATGAAAAAAAGATTATATCTATTACTGTAGAAAAAGAAAATAATAAGAGTGAAGAATATATATCATTAGAATTACTTTATAAAAAAATAGTTAATATATTAATAGATAAAAAAGAAGATAAAACACTAGATAATAGTGATATATTCTCTATATTTGAAAAGGAGTTTGGTAGAACAATTTCCTCAATGGAATGTCAGATAATTAAAGGTTGGATAGATGATGGCTTTTCTCACGAGTTAATAATGGAAGGTTTAAAAGAGGCTATATATAATGGTGTAACAAGTCTTAGATATATTGAAAAGATATTATATGAATGGCGTAAAAAAGGATATAAGAATAAAAAAGATATACAAGAGGCTAAAGAAAAGTATCGTGAAAGTAAAAAAGAAACTAAAGACTATTTCTTTTATGATTGGATAAATGATGATTAATAAGATATTAGATTATTTAGATGAATTATATCCTAACCCTAAGTGTGAACTAGAATATACTAAAGACTATGAATTATTAATAGCTATAGTAATGAGTGCTCAAACTACTGATAAAAGAGTTAATATGGTAAATAAAGTTTTATTTAAGAAGTATCAGAGCGTTAAAGAGTTATCAGAAGCTAGTCTTGAAGATATAGAAAAAATAATTAAACCAATAGGTACTTATAAAAAGAAGGCTGTATTTATTAAAGAAATAGCTACTAAATTAATAAATGATAATATTAAAGTTATTCCAAACGATAGAGAATATTTAAGTACTTTTACTGGAGTGGGTAGAAAAACGATAAATGTCTTTTTATCAGTTATTTATAATGAACCTTTAGTAGCAGTGGATACTCATGTAAATAGAGTAAGTAAAAGACTTAAACTAGCTAAAGATGGTGATGATGTCCTTGAGGTAGAAAAGAAACTTATGAAGAAAATACCTAAAGATAAATGGAATAAAGTTCATCATCAGTTAGTTTTCTTTGGTAGATATAAATGTAAGAGTATTAGTCCTTTGTGTACTGATTGTAAATTAAAAGATATATGTAAATATTATTCTGTTCACTCTAAGCCAAGGTCTTAGAGTGTTATTTATAGCCTGCTTCTCAGTCTATAAATAAATATCAGCCATATCCATTATATTCGGGGTGAATACTAAATTAAAAAGAAAGGAACAAATTATGGATACTAAGTTAAATGATATAGAAAATAAGTCAGTAAAGAAAATAGTGAAATTTAAAAGAATATATATAGAAATAACTAATGTATGTAATTTAAATTGTTCTTTTTGTAGTAAATCAAGTAAATCAAATAGAGAGATGACTTCCGAAGAATTTAAAGAAGTATTAAGTAAAATAAATAACTATACAGATTATATATATCTTCATGTAAAGGGAGAACCTCTTACTCATCATAACTTAGATAAAATACTAGATATTACTAAAGAATATAATAAAAAAGTATGTATTACTACCAATGGTGTATTTCTAAAAGATAAATTACCTATATTAAAGAAATATGATAATATCTATCAAATAAATATATCTTTACATAGTGAAAATAATAAAAAAAACTATCTTGAAGATATAATATCTTCAGTAAATGAGATATCTTCATATATAAGTTATCGCTTTTGGACATTAGATAATGATAAGATGGATAATAAAACCAAAGAATATATCAAAGTATTAAAAGAAGTCTATAATAAAGAAGAAATACATGATGGTATAAAATTAAAAGATAAAGTATATTTAAGTTTAGATAATAAATTTATTTGGCCAAGTATAAATAATGATTATTATAATGAAAGAGGTACTTGTTTAGGAGCTAAAACTCAGTTAGCTATATTATCTGATGGTACAGTTAGTATCTGCTGTCTAGATAGTGAAGGAGTATCAAATTTAGGTAATATTTATTTAAGTACTATGGAAGATATTCTAGCTAGTGATAAATATCAAAATATTCTAAAAGGTTTTGACGATCATAAAGTATATTTAGATATATGTAAACATTGTTCATATAAAGAAAGATTTGATAAAAAGTAGCAGATAAATTTGTAAATAAAAAGTAAATAATTAGTAAAAACTTTTTACTTTTTTTCTTTTGTGATATACTAAGTATAAGTGAGGTACAATATGTGTGGAATAAATGGAATAATAAGTAAAGAAAAAGACAAAGATAAATTAATAAAAGAAATGAATAAAAAAATAGTTCATCGTGGACCTGATGCTGAAGGTATATATGTAGATGATAATGTTGCTTTAGGTCAAAGAAGATTATCAATAATCGATCTTGTTGGTGGTAATCAGCCTATATATAACAAAGATAAAAGTATTTTAATAGTATATAATGGTGAAGTGTATAATTATAAAGAATTAAAGGAAGAATTAACTGAATATGAATTTCAAACAAACTCTGATACTGAAGTAATATTACATGGATATGAAAAGTGGGGTAAAGAATTACCTAAAAAGTTAAGAGGTATGTTTGCATATGCTATCTACGATAAGAATAAAAATGAAATATTTATATCTAGAGATCATTTTGGTATTAAACCATTATACTATTATCAAAATAAAGATGTAATATTATTTGGTTCAGAAATAAAAAGTTTTTTAGCTCATCCTAAATTTAAAAAAGAATTAAATAGAGAGTTAATAGGGCCATATCTAACATTTAGTTTTACTCCAACAGATGAAACATTCTTTAAAGATGTTTATAGATTGCCTGGTGGTCACTCTATGACTATTAATGTTAAGACTAAGAAAATAAAAATAGAAAGATATTTTAAAGTTGAGTTTTCTAATACTAAAGAAAGTTTTGATGAGGTAGTAGAGGAAATCTCTAAAGCAATGAATGATTCAGTAAAACATCATTTAATAAGTGATGTTGAAGTTGGTTCTTTCCTTTCTAGCGGTGTTGATTCTTCTTACTTAGTAAGTTTAGCAAAACCAGATAAAACTTATACTATTGGTTTTGATTTAGCTAAATATAGTGAAATAGAATATGCTAAAGATTTAACTGATAAATTAAAAATAAAGAATATTAGTGAAAAAATATCTAAAGAAGAATATATGAAAGCTATTCCGGATGTCTACTACCACATGGATGAGCCAACTGCTGATGGCTGTGCAATAGCGGTATACTTCTTATCAAGACTTGCCAGTAAAGATGTAAAAGTAGTACTATCAGGAGAAGGAGCTGATGAGTTCTTTGGAGGCTATAATAGTTATGATGATAATTTTTATACTAAATTACCATTATTTATAAGAAAGATACTTGCTAGTATTTGTAAAGTACTTCCTAAAAATAAAATAACTAGATATATAATAAGAAGAGGAATGTCAATTGAAGAATCTTATGTTAGTATAAATAGAACTTATTATGATGATGAATTAAAAGATGTACTTAAATATAAAGATTATATAAAAAATAAAGATATAACTAAAGAAGTATATGAAGAGTATAAAGATTATGATAAATTAAATAAAATGCTTGCAGTAGATATAAGATATTGGCTAAGTAATAATATTCTTACTATTGTAGATAGAATGACTATGGCTCATTCTATAGAATCTAGAGTACCATTTACTGATATAGATGTTTTTAAAATATCTAGTATATTACCAAAGAAATATAAAGTAAGTGAAGGTACTACTAAAGTAGCTTTAAGAGAGGCTGCTAAAAAGGTAATACCAAATGATGCTTATAAAAAGAAAAAACTAGGTTTTCCTGTACCAATTAGAGAATGGATAAGAGAAGATGATTTCTATAACGAAATAAAAAATACATTTAATACTGATATATCTAAAGAATTATTTAATACGGATTATCTAATGAAAATATTAGATGAACATAAGAATAAGGTAAAAGATAATTATCGTAGAATATGGGCTGTATATAGTTTCTTAAAATGGTATGAAGAATACTTCATAAAAAGATAATAAAAAGCTTTTTATCCTTAATTAATTATGATATAATATCGCATGAGGTATAATATGAATAAATTAGGTATTGATAATAAACAGTATATTGAAAACATTGAAATAAAGTTAGTAGAACATAAGATGAACATTATTAGTAGTAATTTCACTTTTAATGAAGAAGAATTGAAATTGGAATATATAAAAAAATTGCATAGTTTTTTATTTGGAGATATTTATTATAATGCTGGTAATTTTTCTAACAGAATAAATACAAAAATAATAATGATGGCTAACAAAATAATTGATGATATTTATGATATGTTAGAATATATTAATTATGATGAAGTAAAAGAAATGATAGAAAATAAAATAAAAGAATTGATCGGGTTGCAATTATTTGATGATGGTAATAATAGGGTAATTATGTGTTATTATAATTTATTGATAGAACCTTATATAAAAAGTTCGGAAAGAGGTAGATAAAATGACTGATATTGAAATTGCAAGAAGTATAAATCCTAAGAATATAACTGAAGTAGCCAAAGAACTTGGTATTGAAGATAAAATAGAATTATATGGTAGTAATAAAGCCAAAATATCTTTAGATTTATTAGATAAAAAAAGAAATAGTAAATTAGTTTTAGTAACTGCCATAAATCCCACTCCAATGGGTGAGGGTAAAACTACGGTCTCAATATCTTTAAATGATGCTTTGTGTAAATTAGGTAAGAAAAGTATTTTGGCACTAAGAGAACCATCACTGGGACCTGTATTTGGTGTGAAGGGAGGAGCTACTGGAGGAGGATATGCTCAGGTAATACCCATGGAAGATATTAATCTTCACTTTACTGGGGATTTTCATGCTATAACGACTGCTAATAATTTATTATGTTCAGTGATAGATAATCATATTTATCAAGGTAATGCCTTAAATATTGATAAGGTAATATTTAAAAGATGTTTGGATTTAAATGATAGACAGTTAAGAGTGATAAATACAGGATTGTCAAAAGAAAAAAATACTAAAGAGAGAATAGATGGCTTCGATATAACTGCTGCTTCTGAAATAATGGCTATTCTATGTTTAAGCAAAGACTTAAATGACTTAAAAAGAAGAATTGGTAATATTGTAATTGGCTATGATACTAAAGGAAAAGAGATAACTGCTGAAATGCTAAAAGTAGAAGGAGCGATGACTGTTCTACTAAAAGATGCTATAAAGCCTAATTTAGTTCAAACCCTCGAAGGTAATCCATGCATCATACATGGTGGACCATTTGCTAATATTGCTCATGGTTGTAATAGTGTAATAGCTACTAATATTGCTATGTCACTAGGAGATATAACTGTAACTGAGGCCGGTTTTGGAGCAGATCTAGGAGCAGAAAAATTTTTAGATATAAAATGTAGAAATATTAATACTCATCCTGATGCAGTAGTATTAGTAGCTACAATTAGATCACTTAAATATCATGGTGGTATGCCTAAAGAAGATATAACCAAAGAAAGTATTGATTATTTAGAAAAAGGTATGAATAATTTATATAGACATATACATAATTTAAAAGAGGTATATGGTCTTAATGTAGTCGTAGCTATTAATAGATTTAGTACTGATACTGATAAAGAAATTAATTATCTAGAAGAAGAATTAAACAAGATAGATATAGATTATGCAGTTACTAATGGTTATTTATTAGGCAGTGATGGCAGTATAGACTTAGCTAGAAAGGTTTTAGATAATATTAGTAAACCTAATAACTTTAACTATGCTTATGATATAAATGATAGTATTAAAGAAAAAATATATAAAGTATCTACAAAAATATATGGTGCTAAAGATGTAGAGTATTCAGATGTAGCTTTAGAAAAACTATCACTACTCGAAGAAAAATATAATAATGTACCAATATGTATTGCTAAAACACAGTATTCATTATCGGATGATCCAAAGAATTTGGATCCTAAGAAAGACTATAATATTCATGTGACAGATCTTGTACTAAAGGGTGGTGCAGAATTTATCGTAGTCTTAACTGGAGATATAATGACTATGCCAGGATTACCAAAAGTACCTAATAGCGAGAATATAGATATTATAGATGGTGTAACTATAGGAATATTTTAATATTCCTTTTCTTTATAAATGCTTTATTTTATTAAAATAATGTGCTAAAATACTAAAAGAAAGAAGGAAGAAGTATGAAAGTAGGAATATGTTCATTAGGATGTAAAGTTAATATATATGAAAGTGAATTAGTTACTAATATATTAAAAAATAATAATTATACAGTAGTGGATTTTGAGGATAAAGCAGATATATATATAATAAATACTTGTAGTGTAACTAATGAAAGTGATAAGAAAAGTAGAAAGATGATAAATAGGGCTAAGAAGAATAATCCTGCCGCTATTATTATAGTAATGGGTTGTTATAGTCAGGTTAATGCTGAAGATATTGATGTTGATATTGTCTTAGGTAATAGAGATAAGTCTAAAATAGTAGAAATAATTGAAGAATATATAAAAACAAAACAAAAGAAAAAAATAATATACGATTTAACTAAAGTAGACTTTGAAAAGATGGAAATAACTAATTTTGATAGTCATACTAGAGCTTTTGTTAAAATACAAGATGGATGTAATGCCTTCTGTTCTTACTGCATAATACCGTATGTAAGAGGAAGAGTAAGAAGTAAAGACCCTGAGGATGTTATTAAAGAGGTAACAGCACTAGTGGAAAAGGGTTATAAAGAAATAGTACTAACAGGTATTCATACAGGCAGGTATGGAACTGATATAAATACTAATCTTGAAGAACTATTAAATAAATTGGTAAATATACCAAATATATATCGTATAAGATTATCTTCAATAGAGATAAATGAAATAACTCCAGGTATAAAAAAATTATTAAAAGAAAATAAAGTGATGGCTAAACATTTACATATACCATTACAATCAGGATCTGATAAAATATTAAAACTTATGAATAGAAGATATAACAAAGAAGAATTTCTATCTATGGTAGATAATTTAAGAGATATACCTGATATATCTTTAACTACTGATTTAATCGTAGGCTTTCCAAATGAAGGTGAAGAAGAATTTAATGAGACAATAGATACTCTAAAAGAAATAGGTTTTACTAAGATTCATACTTTTCCATATTCTAAAAGAAAGGGTACTCCAGCGGCCATTATGGATAATCAAGTATCTCCTGAAGAAAAGAAAAAGAGAGTACATAGAATATTAGACTTATCTAATAAGTATGAACATAATTTCTATGAAAGTAAGATAGGCAAAATCTATGATGGTGTAGTAGAGGTTCATGCAAGTGGTACTACTATTGTTCATACTTCTAACTTTATACCAGTAATTATTAATGATATAGTAGAAGAAGGAACTATAGTAGATGTTAAAATAGAAAAAGTAGAAGATTTAAAAGTATATGGAAGAATAGTTTAAAAGGAGAATAAATATGAGTGAAAACAAGTATGTATATCACGGGAGTCATATACCTGATTTAAAAGTAATTAAACCACATAAGAGTACACATATGCAAAACTGGGTATATGCCACATCTTCAAAAGCAGTTGCCACCATTTTCTTAAGTAACAAATATAGTGATTTATATTATTACTTAGGTGGTAATGACGAAGATAACAATCTTGTTCTCGTAGAAAGAAAAAAAGGTATGTTTAAGGATATATTTAATGTATCTGGTTCTATTTATAAACTTAGTTCTAAAAACTTTCTTAATGGTATTACTGGTTGGTCTATGGAAGTTGTAAGTAATAGAGAAGAGCAAGTAATTGAAGAAGAAAAAATAACAGATGTTTATGAAGAACTAATAAAATTTAATGATGAGGGAAAAATTAAATTATATTTATATCCTAACAGACCTAGTTATATTCCTTTAGATAATAGTGATTTAATACCTAAAGTAATTAGATGGTCAAAAAAAGGATTAAAAATAGGAAACTTCTTTGAATTGTATCCAGAACTTACTGATAGGTTCTATGAAGAATTAGAAAAAACTAAATAGTAATATATGGAAGAATAGTTTAATATTCTTTCTTTTTTCTTCTTAAGCCATTTGTCTTAAGAAGCATAAGGAAGCCTAAGGTCTTCCTTATGAAAACAATTTGTGGGAAATTATGTTAAGTA
>SAMEA104315429__coassemble_900_pt1 | contig 16633 bp, 18 predicted proteins | sample SAMEA104315429__metabat2_high_PE_036 | metagenome-assembled genome bin SAMEA104315429 (sample SAMEA104315429) | gut metagenome | biome: Monkey gut; feature: monkey-associated habitat; material: faeces | place: China | collected 2013 | reverse complement strand
GTACTAAAATAGATAAAACAATGGCTAATTATACTACTGGATATTTAACATATAAGAGTAATAATTAAGAAAGGTATAACTAATATCTTTCTTTTAATATATTGATTAGGCTTATATATAATAGATATGTAGATATATTATATTAAGACTAAAGATTAGTCTTAATATAACAGCGAAAGACTTACATAGTAAGGCTTGAACTGAATAAAAAGAATATAAAAATAATAAAAAATATTGTATAAATTATAAAAGTATGTTATATTATTTAATGTAAAAAAGGAGATTATATGGAAGAAATATTAAATAGTACAGAAGAAAAGATGATGTTAACAATTGAATCTTTAGAAAACAAGTTTACTAATGTTAGAGCAGGTAGAGCTAATCCTAATATGTTAGATGGTATTATGGTAGAATATTATGGAGTACCAACACCACTTAAAAGTTTAGCAAATATATCTATACCTGAGGCTAGACAATTATCTATTAAACCATTTGATAGATCATGTCTTGGAGCAATAGAAAAGGCTATCTTTGAAGCTAATTTAGGAGTAACTCCTAATAACAATGGAGAAGTAGTATTTATAGTAATACCACCACTTACTGAAGATAGAAGAAAAGAATTAGTAAAACAAGTTAAAGGGTTAGGAGAAGAAGCAAAAATAGCTCTTAGAAATATTAGACAAGATGCTAATAAAGCATTAGAAAACCAAAAATTACCTGAGGATGATGAAAAAAGAGGTAATGAAAGAGTGCAAGACTTAATCAATGAATATAATAAAATTGTAGATGAAAAATTAAAAGAAAAAGAAAATGATTTAATGACTATATAATAAGACAACGATAAGGAAGTAGTAATACTATAAAAATAATTATTAGCGAGCTCTTAGAGGGTGAAAGAAGAGTTAATTATTTAGTATGAATTCACCCTTTAGTTTTATACCGTTAATCAGGTTAAAGATTTAAGAGTATAACTTATGTTATAAAGAAAGGTGGTACCGCGGATATTAATTCGTCCTTTTATGGTACTATCTTTTTTCTTTTTTTGAAAGAAGGTATTAAATTGGAAGATAAACTAAACTATTTATTTAAATTTATATCTTATGTTAGTTATGAAAAGTTAATTAATAATAAAAATAAATATTTATTAGAATTACTTATAAATAATTCTAGAAATGTTAATTTAAACTGTCTATATTTAATTAGATATGGAGTATCTGATATAGAGAAGGTAATATTAACTAAGACTGAAGATATAACTAAAGATCACGATGAATTTATAAAAGATATTAAGTCTTTAGAAAAAAGTCTAAATAAGAAAGAAATAATAGCATTATATGAAAATGCTTAATGAGGGGGATGTTATGATAGAAAAAGATTTTAAAATGATTATTGCTAATATGAAGAAAGAAATTATAAGTACTCAAATAAAAACAATACAGGAAGTTAATAGTAATTTAATTAAACTATATTTCAGGTTGGGAAAAATCGTATCAGAAAATAAAGTTTATGGGAATAATTTTACTAAGCAGGTTTCTACTGAACTTAAATTAACTTTTCCTTCAATGAAGGGATTTTCGGAAAGAAATATTAGAGCGATGCGATTGTTTTATGAAGAATACAAGGATGATGAGAGTTGGCAACAACTTGTTGCCAAATTGCCTTGGGGGCACAATATACTTTTAATTGAAAAAATCAAAGATAAAAGTTTAAGGAAAATATATGCTGAAAATACTATCAAAAATGGTTGGAGTCGTAGTGTACTTTCTATTCAAATTGAAAGCCATTTTCATAAAAGAATAGGATGTACTAATAATAATTTTAGTGCATTATTACCACCTAATGATAGTGACTTAGTAAATAATACTTTTAAAGATCCATATATATTTGACTTTATAACATTACATCAAAATTACAAAGAAAAGGAATTAGAAGAAGCTTTACTAGATAAGATAAGGGATGTATTACTAGAATTAGGAAAAGGCTTCAGTTTTGTTGGAAATCAATATAAAATATCTGTTGATGGAAATGATTATTATATAGATTTATTGTTCTATCATTTGGAGTTAAGATGTTATATTGTTGTAGAACTCAAGGTAAATAAGTTTAAACCTGAATATACTGGGCAACTTGGTTTTTATGTAACTGCTATTGATGAAACTTTGAGAACGAAAAACGATAATCCAACAATAGGATTATTACTTTGTAAAGATAAAGATAGATTATCAGTTGATTGGTCTTTAAAATCTACAAATGTACCAATCGGTGTGTCTTCTTTTAAAGTTAAAAACATAATTCCCAAAAATATTCTTGATAAATTACCTACAGAAGAAGATTTAAATATGCATATTAATTTGGATAATCATTAATGGTATTATTGGATGGATTATTATAAGTCACTGATATTCTGTCTAGAAAATGAACATTAATTTTATTGAAATGTAGTAACTTAAAAAATGAGTTTATTTCTATAACTACATATATTATACTTTAGTTTTAATATTCATTGTGAGTTTGTAGATATCTCTTGATAAAAATCTAAGTAAGAAAGAAATAATAGCGTTATATGAAAATGCTTAATGAGGAGGATATTATGAATATAGAAGAAATAAAAAAAGATATAGATAAAGATCTAAGTAATATAAATAAACAAAATGAACTTAATGATATTAAAAGTAAATATCTAGGTAAAGAAGGTATAATTACTTTATTACAAAGTAAAATAAGAGAAATACCTAACGAAGAAAAGAAAGAATATGGTATTAAGGTTAATGAAGTAAGAACATACTTTAATAATTTATTTGAAGAAGTTAAAACTAGAATAGAGACTGAAGAAATTAATAGAAAGTTAGAGAAAGAAGCTATTGATATTACTCTTCCTAGTGAAGAAATAATTACTGGTAGTTTACATCCATTTAATAGAATAATTGAAGAAGTAGAAGATATATTTGTTAGTATGGGTTATGATGTAGTACCAGGTAATGAAGTAGAAACAGACGAATATTGTTTTAAGAGACTTAATGTACCTGAAGGTCATCCTGCAAGAGATGCTCAAGATACTTTCTATATTGATACTGAGTATTTACTTCGTACTCAAACATCTTGTGCACAGGCACATACTATGGAAGAAAAAGAAGATAAAGGCCCTATTAGAATAATATGTCCTGGTAAAGTTTACCGAAGAGATGATGATGCTACTCATTCACATCAATTTGGTCAAGTAGAAGGATTGGTTATTGATAAGGATATCTCATTAGCAGACCTTAAAGGTACGCTAGAAATATTTGCTAAAAGAATTCTTGGAGATAATACTAAAGTTAGATTTAGACCTAGTTATTTTCCTTTTACTGAGCCTAGTGTTGAAGTAGACTTATCTTGCTTTAAATGTGGAGGTAAAGGATGCGCATTATGTAAAAATACTGGCTGGATAGAAGTACTAGGAGCAGGTATGGTTCATCCTAATGTACTTAGAATGGGCGGCTACGACCCTGAAGTATATACTGGTTTTGCTTTTGGTACAGGATTAGATAGATTAGCAATGTTTAAATATAATATTCCAGATATTAGATATTTATATACTAATGATGTCAGAATGTTAAGACAATTCGATAGAAAGGATGAGGAGTAATGAAGCTATCAAGAAAATTTGTAAGCGATTATATTTATATAAATGATGATATTAATACAGTAGCAGAAAAAATGACTGGTGTCGGCAACGAATACGATAGTGCTGGTAAATTAATAAATGCCTCTAATTTAGTAATTGGTGAGGTATTAGAGTGTGATATGCATCCTGATTCAGATCATTTACATGTGTGTAAGGTAAATGTACGTGATGAAGTACTTCAAATAGTATGTGGAGCTCCTAATGTAAGGAAAGGATTAAAAGTAATAGTAGCCTTACCTGGAGCAGAACTTCCTGGTGGTACTATTAAAAAAGGTGTTATAAGAGGAGTAGAATCTAGTGGTATGTTATGTTCTATTGCTGAACTAGGTTTAGATCATAAGTTTCTAAAAGAAGAAGATATAAATGGTATTCATGAATTACCAAAAGACGCCCCAGTAGGTGAAGCTCCTATCAAATATTTAGAATTAGATGACGAAGTAATAGATTTTGAATTAACTTCAAATAGGGGAGACCTACTTAGTATACTAGGTATGGCTTATGAACTTGGAGCAATCTATGATGAAAAAGTAAAAGATATAGATTTATCACATAAAGAAGGTATTGGAAATATAAAAGATGAATTGGAATTAAAAGTAGATACTGAAGCATGTCCTTTGTTCCTTGCTAGAAAAGTAGTAAATGTTACGATAAAAGAAAGTCCTACTTTTATTAAGAATAGACTAATAGCTTCAGGTATCAGACCTATTAATAATGTTGTAGATATTTCTAATTATGTAATGTTAGAGACTGGTCAGCCACTTCACTACTATGACGCTGATAGATTAGGAAGCACACTTGGAGTAAGAATGGCTAATGATAATGAAAAATTAACTACATTAGATAATCAAAAGAGAACTCTATCTAATTCAGATATAGTGATATATAATAATACTGGGGCTATTGGTCTAGCTGGTATTATGGGAGGGCTATCTACTGAAGTAGAAAATGATACTAAAAATATCGTTATTGAAAGTGCTATCTTTGATCCAGTATTAATTAGAAAGACAAGTAAGAAAGTATTAAGAAGCGAAGCTTCAAATAGATTTGAAAAAGGTCTAGATCCAAAGAGAACATATATGGCTATGGAAAGAAGTCTTAACTTACTTGAAAAGTATGCATCTGCTAGTGTAGTAGGAGGTATGCTAGAACATAAAAACATTGATATCAAAGATAAAGAAATAGAAATAGCATATAGTAAAATAGATAAAATACTTGGAATAGAACTAGATAAAAATACTATTCTAGATATCTTTAGAAGACTAGATTTTACTACTTTAGATAAAGGAGATACAGTAATAGTTACAGTTCCAAGTAGAAGAATAGATATTGCTATTGAAGAAGATCTAGTTGAAGAAGTAGGAAGAATATATGGTATAGATAATATTGAAGGTAGAAAGATGATTCTTCCGGTTAGAATGGGTAAGTTAGATAAAACTAATAGAAGTATTCGTCATTTACTTAGTAATTTAGGTTTATCTGAAACACTTACTTACTCACTAATAAAAGAAAGTGAAGTACATAAATATACTAACGATACTTTTGATAGTATAAGACTACAAGATCCTATGACGGAAGAGAGAAGTACTTTGAGATATAGTTTAATACCAAGTTTACTTTCAGTATATGATTATAATACTAATCGTGGTAATAATAATATTAATCTATTTGAAATAGGAAAGAGTTATTATGTAAAAGATAATATTCATTATGAAGATGAAAAACTAACTATTTAATGAGTGGTACTTATTATAATAAATTAGGTAATAATAGAGAAGTAAACTACTATATAACAAAAGGTATACTAGAAAAAGTACTTAATTATTTAGGGTATAATAATAGATACTATTATAAAAAGGAAGATTTACCTAAAGAATTACATCCAGGAGTAGCTGCGAGTATCTATATAGATAATAAAAAAGTAGGTATTATTGGTAAGATACATCCTAATGTTACTAAAGATAATATCTTTGTTATAGAACTTAATGTATCTTTATTAAAAGATATCAAAGTATCTAAGATGAAATATAAAGAAATAAGTAAATTCCCTGGTATTAGTAAAGATATAGCCTTTGTTCTTGATAAAAATATAACTTCAGAAGAAGTAATTAAAACTATCAAGAAAGCTGGAGGTAAACTTCTTACTAAGATAGAAGTATTTGACTTATATGTAGATTCTTCATTAGGAGAAAATAATAAATCACTAGCCTTCTCATTATATTTTGAAGATCCAAATAAGACTCTTACACTGGATGAAATAACTGAAATATTTGATAGAATAGCAATAGATGTAGAAAAGAAACATAATGCTAAATTAAGAAATAATTAAAATAGAACTTTTGTGTTCTATTTTTCTTTATGAACGAATAAGCAATAAAAAAACAGGTTATATAGCCTGTTTTTTTATATGCATTCAACAACTGTATCATCTAGACATCTTAGTATACAACAACATCCTAAATTAATAGTAAAGAATGAGTTTGTAGCTTCGTATGGAAATACGCTAGTCTCATCAGTATTAGGTGCAAGTACTCTGCAGGTAGCACAGCAGCCATCTAATTTTTCTAGTCTAAAGACAGTACTTGTAGTAGTAATACTTGGATCTTTACTAATTGGCATTGCTAATGGAGTACTTCCTCCTGAACAAGTATATAACTGTATAGGTCTAGTGTTGTAACAGAAACTACTATTTTGTCCTAAGAAGCCTCTATCACAAGTCTCTAGGCAGCAGTCATTTTGACATACACTTTGCTGAAGTATAAGGATAACTTTAAGGATATCCGCGATGCAATTCTCGCAAGTATTATTTTCATTATTACACATATAATCCACCCCTTTTTTGTATTCAATATAACTTATGACAAAAGTAAATAAAAATGCACTACGAATACCTATATAAGCTAATATTTTCATAAATTTTAATTATAAATCATATATATTAATATGAAAAAATTAAAATTAGTTAGATCAATAGATAATTATATAAATGATAAAAAGTTTAGTATATTATATAAGAATAACAAACTAGATATTATTAATTATACTAAAATTATTGACTTCTCAGACACTAAAATTAGTATTAGTTACTTAGATAGTAAATATATAATAACAGGTACTAATTTAGTTATATCTAAAATGCTTGAAGAAGAAGTATTAATAACAGGTAATATTGAAGGTATTTCTTTTAATAAATAGAAAGAGTTGATATTATGAAAGAAAAAATATTTAGAATATTTTCTAGTAATATTAAAATTAGAGTTAGTGGTAGAAATATTAATAATTTTATTAAAAGAATAATAAAAAATAATATCAAGATAGTTAAGTTAACTCCAAGAAGTCATAATGAAATAGATTTAATAATTGATTATAATGATTTAGAAGAAATAGAAAAATATAAAACTATTTATGATATTAAAATAGTTAGATATTACGGCAAACTTCACATAATTAAATTCTTAAAAAAGAATAGATTTATTTTATTATTCTTATTACTTAGTATGATAATAGTATTTATATTATCAAATATGATATTTAGTGTTGAAGTAATACATTCAAATAGTAAAATAATTAAACTAGTAACTGAAGAGTTAAAGGATTATGGTATTAAGAAATATGCTTTCGCTAAAAGTTATAGTGAAGTAGAAAAAATAGAGAAAGAAATACTTAATAATAATAAAGATAATTTAGAATGGCTTGAAATAATAAGAAATGGTACTAAATATACTATTAGAGTAGAAGAGAGAATTATTAATAAAGGAATAGATGATAACAAAAACTATGATATAGTTTCTTCAAAAAATGCTGTTATTAGGGTTATTGAAGCAGAGTCTGGTGAAAAAGTACGAGATATTAATACTTATGTTAAAAAAGGTGAAACTATAATATCAGCATATATTAGCACTCCAAGTGATGAGAGGGTACTAAGTACCGCAAGAGGAAAGGTAATTGGAGAAGTTTGGTATACAATAGATATAAATTATCCATATTATCATCATGAAGTAAAATATACCGGTAATAAGAAAAAAGTATTAGTATTTAACTTTATCAATAAAAGAATATCACTATTTGACTTTAAGAAGTATAAAACTTTTGATAAAAATATAAAAAGTATATTTGATAATAATGTAACCCCAATATCATTAAATTATGAATATCAATATGAAACTGAAGTAATAGATGATATATATACTAAAGAAGAGGCTAAAAATAGAGCAGTAGAAGCCGCTAAAGAGAAGTTACTACTTAAATATAGTAATATCAAAGAAGTAAAAGATGTTACCATTGTCAATGAGATAAGTAATGATGAACAGCTTAATTTAACCTTATTTGTCAAAGCTTATGAAGATATTACTGAATATAGGGAAGTTATTATTAATGAAGAAGACACTACAAGTTAGTGTTTTTTATTTGACATTTTATTTGTAAAATGATTTTTTTGTAGAAAAAAATCTTGTAAAAGATAAAATTAATGTTATAATTGAATTGTAGTGTAGGAGAAGTAAGCTACTCAAAAAATAAGAAAAGGAGAAAGAAAAAAATGAAAAAGAAATTATTATTTCTAGTGGCAGTACTTGCATTTATGGTGTCTTTACCAATTGCTAGTGCTGAAGTATTAGAAGCAAAGGATACCGCTACTTTAGTGGAAATGGTTAAAAAGGCAAAGGATGGAGATACTGTTAAGCTAACCGCTGATATTACTGGTTATGATCAAAAACTTGAAATAAATAGTAAAAGAACTATAACACTTGATATGAATGGTCATAATATTACATATCTTACTGGTTCTAAATCTTATATTGGTGTCTATGGAGCTACTTTGACTGTTAAAGGTAGTGGTGTTATTACTAATGATACCGACTCAGGACTTAATGTATATGGAAAAGAAACAAAAGACGATAGTTTTGTTTCAAAGCTTATTGTTGAAAAAGATGTTACTTTAAAAGGTAAATATGGTTTAGCAATATTCTGGGATACTAAAAATGGTTCTCACGGAGCAAGCGTTGATTTTTATGGTAAAGTAGATGTTACTAACAACGGTATTGCTACTAATGGTGATATTTTAAACGAAGATGGCCCAGTAGTTAATATCAAAAAAGGAGCAGTTGTAAAGTCAACTGGTGCTGACGGAGTTGCTGTTTATTGTGCAGGTAATGGTACTTATAATATTGAAGATGGTGCTACTATTACAGGTGCAACTGGTATTGAAGTAAGAGCAGGTAAATTAAATGTTAAAGGTGGTACAATAACTGGTACTGCAAAAGAATTAACATCAAAAGCAAATGGTGGTGGAAGTACTACTGTTGGTGCTGGTATAGCTGTTGTACAACATACTACACAATTACCTATTGAAGTTAATATTACAGGTGGTACTATTACTGGTGCTGAAGCATTATATGTAAATAATACGCAAGGAAATCCTACTACAGCATGGGCTAAAGTTAATGTTACAGTAACTGGTGGAACATTTAATACAGATGTTGCAAAATTTGTTGGAGATAAATATGTAGTTAACAAAAATGGTAACACATATGCAGTAGTAGAAAATAAAGTATTAGAAACTAATGATGAAAAAGTTATTTTTGAAAGTGAAGAAGCTATTAGAAATGATTTAAGTTTAAAAGTAACTGAAAAAACTGAGGATGAAATTAAAAAGGGTACTGAAAAAGTAACTGAAGCATATAAAGATAATAAAAAAGTTAAAGAAGTTAAATTAATTAATTTATATGAAATTGATGTTTTAAATGGTGATAGTAGAATTGAAAAATTAGAAGATGGTAAATTTACAATTGCCATTGCAATTCCTGAAAGTGATCAAAAATACGATAATTATAAAGTAGTATACTTTGATGAAGAAGGAAAATTAGTTGAAACTCTTGAAGCTAAATTAGTAGATGGTAAAGTAGTATTTACTACATCTCACTTAAGTACTTATGGTGTTGTTGGATATAACAATGTTACTGAAATTCCTACAGAAACTAAACCAGAAAAGAATCCAGGTACTTCTGATATTAACTTAGCATTAATTATTGGAGCAATCGTAATAAGTACTATTGGTGTAGTTATTACTTCAAAAAAAATATCTGCTAAAGTAACTAGATAATATTAAAAGAGGAATTTTCCTCTTTTTCTTTTTATTACTTGTAAATATTTTAAATTATTAGTATAATTAATATGGTGATAGTAATTGAATAACGAATATAATGATTATAATAAAGATGATGAATATACTCCAAGACATGCAAATGATTTCTATCAAAATAGTTCAAATGATTTAATTATTGATAACAATTTAAATTATATAAATACTAATGATGATAATATTTTAGGTACAATAAATAATGATAAAAATAATAAGAAAGGAAAAAGAAAAAAGAAAAAAAATACTACTTGGATTTTTGTAATATTATGTTCTATATTTATATCTATAATAGTATTTTGCCTAATTAAAATATTTATTTGGGGTAAAGATAATAAAGATACTTCTAAAGTAATAAACGATATTACTAATGCGGTTAATGTTACTTTGAGAGATGATGATGATAATACTGAATTAGTTAATGATACTAATGAAGAAGAAACTAGTGATTATTGGTATTATATAAAGTTTCCTTTAATAGATGTAGATATAACTGAATTAAAAGAAAAAAATTCAGATACTGTAGGCTGGATTAATGTAAATAATACTAATATAAACTATCCGTTTGTTCAGACTAAAGATAATTCTTATTATTTGAATCATTCCTTTGATAAAAGATATAATGAAGCGGGTTGGGTATTCTTAGATTATAGAAATAGTAAAAATATAAATAATAAAAATACTATTTTATATGCCCATAGTAGACTTGATAAAACTATGTTTGGATCTCTTTCAAAGGTATTAAAATCATCTTGGTATAATAATAAAGATAATCATATTATTAGATTATCTACGGATACTGAAAATACTTTGTGGCAGATATTTTCAGTATACAAAATACCTGAAGAGAGTTATTATATTACTACTAATTTTAATAATAATGAAGAATATAATAAATTTTTAAATACTATAAAACAAAGAAGTATTCATAACTTTAATACAAATTTAGATACTAATGATAAAATACTTACTCTTAGTACTTGTTACTCGGATACTGAAAGAACAGTGGTTCACGCTAAATTAATTAAGAGAAGTCCTAAGTAAAGGAGATAGATGAATGAAAAAATATCAAAAGATTATATTTATTTGTATGGCTTTAATTATAGTTGTACTTGGTGTATTTCTAATTATAGAAAGAAATGAATTAAAAGAAAAGTGTACCAGTAATAATGCAATTACTCCAAATGATGAAAACAAGAATACAGAAGAGTTAAACTATGATTGTAGTTTTACTCAAACTTGGAAAGTATATAATCTACTTGAGAATTATACTGGTCATCATCCTGATGTTTCATATGTAATATTAGAAAAGTTTCAAACCACTATTCCATATTCACATATAATACCATCTAACTTAAAATCTAAGTTAGAACAAGGCAAATATTATGAGTTTACATATCATATTAAAGGTAAAGGCAATATAAATGATATCAATGACATAACAGATAAAATAATACCTGAAGATAATGTTAAAACAAACCAAAGTAATTTAATAGTTACACTTAGTATAAAAGAAACTGATAAGTTAGGGCTTAAACAACTTCAAGAACCAATATGTAGTGGTACTCCTATAACAAATGAATAAAAGATAATATTTATGATATTGTCTTTTTTAAATTTAAATTTTTATTGAAACTTTCTTCTATATTTTGATTGACAACATTCTTACATAATGATAAAATAAACATTAAAATCAAGCATAAAGAAGGAAGGAGATTTTAATATTGGTTGATACAATTAAAACAGACAAATATACTGATATTACTAATTTTTGGCTAAAAAATAAGCAGTATGGTCATAACAATTGCAATGTAATTGATGCTAAATATTATGTTTATAACAATATTAAATATAATGTAGACAAAAAGAATGTTATATTAGACTATTCAAAACAAGAAAGAAGAATTGCATTATGGTTATGTAACACATTTGGTAGTAATGTATATATGATGCCAAGAATTAATTATCCAAATGGTATTATGACCGCCGATTATCTTTTTAAGAATGAATATTGGGATTTAAAAACAATTAAAGGCTCAGGAAAAAGAAGTATTGAAGATGCAATAAAAAAGAAAAGAAAACAATCAAACAATTTTATATTTGATATTACCAATAGTAAAATGGAACTAGAAAGTTTGTTATTTCAAATTGAAAAAATATATATTTCAAAAACTACTAATTGGGTAGATAAGGTTATTGTTAAAAAGAATGAGGATGTAATATTAATTTATAAAAAAACCAGCCGCAACCCTACGGGTCACGACCAGTTCTGTAATTAATTACAATTACATTATACTGTATTTTTATCTCTTTGTCAAATCTTTTTATTACAAATTTTTTAGATATAATAACCTCTCTTATATATGATAGATATGGCTGATATATCATTTATAGACTACAGGCTATAAATGACACTTAGAGATAGCAATTCTAAGTGAAAAAAGATATAAAAACTTATGATAATATATTTAAAATATTAATATTTTGTGGTAGAATTAATAAGAGGTGTATTTTTATGAAGACAAACAGAACAATTACTAGAGAAAAAGCTATGACTATTTTATACCAAATCTTTTTATATAAAAAAAATAAAATAAATTATGATATAAATAATGTTATAGAAGAAGTATTAGAAAATACTATAATTGAAGATAGAAAGAAAATAGATACAGAATATTTAAATACTTTAATTAATGGAGTATTAAATAATATTGATGATATTGATAAAAGTATAGAAAAATATATAGAGTCTTGGTCTATAGATAGACTAGGATTAACAGATCAAGCAATACTTAGAATATCAGTATATGAACTTATTTATACCGATACTCCAGACTTAGTATGTATAAATGAAGCAATAGAATTATCTAAAAAATATTCAGATGAAAAAGTATCTAAAATGATTAATGGAGTACTAGATAAAATATATCATGAAAAATTAGATAATAATACTGAGGAGTAATTATGAATAATAATTATATTACTGTAACTGAAGTAAATAAATATATAAAAGAAGTTATTAACGAAGATTTATTACTAAAGAAAGTGTATCTAAAAGGTGAAATATCTAACTTTAAGGCTCATTCAAGAGGACACTTTTATTTTACTTTAAAAGATGAGAATAGTAGAATAAATGCTGTTATGTTTTCTTTTAATAACAAAAATATGAAGTTTATGCCTTATGATGGTATGAAAGTATTAGTTACTGGTAAAATAGATGTATATGAAGCAAGTGGTTCTTATCAAATATATGTAGAAGAAATGCTTGAAGATGGAATAGGTGCATTATATGTCGCCTTTGAACAATTAAAAAAGAAATTATCTAGCGAAGGCTTATTTGATAAAGATAAAAAGAAAAAGATTAGAAGAATACCAAATAGAATAGGTATAGTAACATCTCCTACTGGTGCCGCTATTAAGGATATACTAACTACTATTAAAAGAAGATATCCAATATGTGAGACAGTTTTATTTCCAGCACTAGTACAAGGTGATATGGCCGCTAATGACATTGCTAATAAAATAAGACTAGCTAATAGTTTAAAAGATGAGCTTAAACTTGATACATTAATTGTTGGCCGTGGTGGTGGCTCACTTGAAGATTTATGGCCTTTTAATGAAGAAGTAGTAGCTAGAGCTATTTATGATAGTGAAATACCAGTTATATCTGCTGTTGGACATGAAATAGATATTACTATATCAGATTATGTTGCAGATCTTAGAGCTCCAACTCCTACTGCTGCAGGAGAACTTGCAGTACCAGATATTAATACTATAATTACTTATTTAGATACGGCAGTCAATAGAAGTTATAATGCTTTAAATAATATTATTAGTATAAATTATAAAAGACTAGATAATATAAAGAATAGTTATATATTAACTAAACCTTTATCTATGTATGAAGTAAAAGAACAAAAACTAGATAATCTAATGGATAATTTAGATAAAGTAATAAATAAAATATTAGATAACACTAAAGTTAGATTATATACAGTAAAGAATAGTTATATATTAAATAATCCTAGTATGTTATATAAATATAGTAGTCAAAGACTAGATCATATTATATCCAAGTTAGAAGTATTAAATCCATTAAATACATTAAATAGAGGATATGCTATTGTTAAAAAAGAAGATAAAGTATTATCTAGTATTAAAGATGTAAAAGAAGATGAAGTAATTACTATAGCATTTAAAGATGGCAATATTGAAAGTAAAATAATTAAGGTAGGTGAATAAAAGTGGCAAAAGAAAAAGAAGAAATGACTTTTGAAGAAAAAATAAAATTACTTGAAGAAATAGTAAAAGAATTAGAAACAGGAGAAGTACCACTTGATGAAGCAATAAATAAATATACTGAAGCTATGAAACTAGCTAAAGAATGCTCTGATAAGTTAAATAAAGTAACTGAAAAAGTAAATAAAATTATGCTTGAAAATGGTAAATTAGATGATTTCACTGTTAGTGAATAAAAAATATTGACAAACACAAAAATATATAGTTTTATTATGCTGTGTGAGAGAAACTCACTAAAATTAAAAAAAGTTGTGTACTCATCCATTAAATTGGAAACTAAAAAAGCGTCGTTATATCAATTCGACATAAATAAATTGGAAGCATTATTTGCGGAACTAGAGACTTCACTCTAGTTTTTTTAATATGATCATCACACTAAACAAAGAGTATCAATTTGAAGACCTTAGGCTTCAAATTGCCTCTTAAGACCAAGGCTTAAGAGGATATATAAAAGAAGAGGAATAATATCCTCTTTAGTTTTCTGCCTCCTCTAACATTTTAGTAATAAATATACCATATCCTTTAGTAGGATCATCTACTACTACATGAGTTACTGCTCCAATAATATAATCGCCTTGAATTATTGGACTACCACTCATTCCTTGAACAATACCACCAGTTAAATCAAGTAGATTCTTATCAGTCACTTCAAATAATATATTCTTAGTAACAGCATCATTATTATTAATTTTAATAATATTAATAGTAAATTCTTCTACTTTATCATTATTAACTACAGTAAAAATACTTGCTTTACCAGTACTAATATTACTATCTTTTGCTACAGCATATAGTTTCTTATTGGGAATATCACTAGTATATGTACCAAATATACCATTATTAGTATTTTCAAATACATTACCAAATATCTTAGAACTATCATATCTAGCATTCTTTTCACCAGGACTACCAATACTACTTCGGGTAACTCCTGTTACAGTAGAACTATATATTTTACCATCTTTTATTTCAAGTTTTTGCCCAGTATTTTTTTCAATTATTTCATGTCCTAATGCTCCAAATAACTTAGTATTAGGATCTATGTAGGTAAGTGTTCCAACACCGGTTATACTATCTTTAACATATAGTCCTGTCTTATAGATATCACCTTCAGATTTAACTAATTTAATATTAGTAGTATTCTCTTTACTTCCCCTTAAATAGGTAATAGATAAATTCTCTTTATTATTACTATTCTCAATAGTAGTAATCATATCTTTAATAGTATCTACATCTTTAGAATTAATTTTAATTATCTTATCACCATTCTGTAGTCCAGCTTCTTTAGCAGGATTGTTATTGTTAACACTATAAGTACCTACGATAATTATACCTTTAGAATTAAGTTCAATACCAATATTTTCTCCTCCCGCTATTACATAGTCTGAATAAGCAAGGGCATAAGTGGGAATAATAAATAATGAGAGTATCAGCAGAATAACATTGTTTTTTATTTTTTTAAAAAACATAAAATACATCTCCTTTAACTATATTCACAGACTACATTATTAGTATTTCTCTTATAGATAAAATTATGAAAGATAATATTTACCATATTCATAAATCATCTTGATTTACTTGACTTTATGACTATTTTATTGTAAAATATTAGCCTATGAAGAGGTGATAGTATGGATATGAGTTATGTAACTAATCAGTTAGAAGAAGCTAAATATAATTATAATTACTTTTTTATGAAAATGATTATTAAAGTACTTCAAGTATGTTTTAAGTTATCTTTTATTCTTTTATTAAGTAGTATTTTTAATTACTTAATAATTAATATTATAGCTATTATTTGTACTATTATATCATTTATTAGTATATATAATATTATTAAAAATTATGTGTGTATAATTGAAGATATTAGAGATACTCTTAATATAGATTTATCTTTTGAACTTGATCTTAATGTTTTAAGCAATAATTTATTTAAAGGAATGTTTAATTATGGAAAATAATTTCTATGTTGGAGATATATTTCATTCTAAAAAAAGAAATAGTAAAATAGAAAAAGCAGTTTTATATTCAAAAGATAGAGTAGTGTATATTGATTTATTAAATGAGAAAGAATATACTACAGATACAAATGAGAAAGATTATGTAATTGAAGATAGTTTAATACCTACGGATACTAATGATTTTAAAGAAGATTATAATTACTTACTTTATAGATATAGTAATGGTATGGCTAAAAGTAAAAAGAAGCATTGGTATAATTTTAATAGAAAATAATACCAATGTTTTTAATTTTGTATATTATTTAGCATAGAAAAAGATGAAAGTATTAATCCTAATAATAATGATATTATTTATACTATATCTAGTGAAGTGTATGCTAAACTCTTAACCAAAGAGTATACAATTGATAGACAACTTACTATACACGATAGTGAAGATAATATGGTTCCGATAGTTAAACCTGCATTAGAAGTTAGAAATCATAAAACCAGAACAAAACAAAAGAAATACTAATGTACTTGTGAACTTGTCAACAAAAAGTAGACAGTAAAAAGATTTTATTTAAACCCTAGTTG
>SAMEA104315429__coassemble_877_pt1 | contig 16964 bp, 17 predicted proteins | sample SAMEA104315429__metabat2_high_PE_036 | metagenome-assembled genome bin SAMEA104315429 (sample SAMEA104315429) | gut metagenome | biome: Monkey gut; feature: monkey-associated habitat; material: faeces | place: China | collected 2013 | reverse complement strand
GAAATAGACTGCTTGAGCTACTTATGATAATTATAAATACTAAATATATATCAAATAGTTTGTTTCCTATCTTTTTATAATTAATATTTTTTAATAATACACCTGTAATTTTCATTATAATTATAGTAAGAAAAAATATGATGGATAATAAGTTTAATATTCCTAAGTTTTCAATAGGTATAATGTTTCCAGCATAGTAAGATATAATGGAAAGTAAAGTAAAAAGTAGAGTAATAAATCCTATGATTATTTTGTATACTTTAAATTTATTTCTATACTTTTCTAAAATATAAGTTATATCTATGTTGGAAAATATATTGTATATTAACATTCCAAGATAAAAGCTACATACAAAAGCTAAGTTATTATGGTTTTTGGTAATATAATATAGTAGAATTATATACAGATTAAACATTAAATATGTTATATTTATTTTCTTTTTCATCACTCACCTACATTTAAATTATATATTAAATATTAATTTTTTGCAATTTTTTTCAAAAAATGGTTGATATTTTTTTAATGTTGTTGTATAATCTATATTGTCTGATGTCTTGGTAGCTCAGCTGGATAGAGCAATCGCCTTCTAAGCGATCGGTCTGGAGTTCGAATCTCCACCAGGACACCACTTTAAATATTAAGGTCCTTGATAGGACTTTTTATTTTTGCATTATACTAAAAAATAAAAGAATACTCAAGGTATTCTTTTATACTAATTTGTTTGGACAGCCCATGCTTTTATATCAATATTAATAAGTTGATTATTTATATCAGCATTTATTTTATTACCATCTAAGTAAAATATTATTAAATAATTTGTTGCCGTACCGTCATTTGCAAGACTACTTTCATATATTGTACTACTACCGCTGGCAGTAATTGCACCTGTTTTTAATATACTGAAGCTTTGCCCATCTAAAGTGGTAGAACTTACATTAGTAATAGTGATAGGATCATAACTTACAATTGCATAATTTAGTGCATTTTCGTTACTACCGGACGTATAATATGTATTAGGTATATTACTTTCAAGTTCTATTACTAATTTAGCATTTAATCTTGTACATTTTGAATTTTTACTAGCATTTAAATATGTTACTGCCATACCTTTTTTTATAGTTATTTGATTACTTGTTATTAATTTATTAGCATCAATAAGAAGTAAATCATCAGTGACAATATTTCCTTCAACATAATTTATATCAAAGCAGGTTGTATTACCACTTACATTTATTGTTGGGCTTATCCAAGTAAACCATGCATATGTAAAACCTGATATTAAAGCTATGAAAAATATTATACCTATTATGGCTCCGATTATTTTTGGTGTTTGTTTCATATATATCTAACCTCTATAACAAGTATAGCATTTCAATAATTATTAGTCAATTATAGAAAGAAAGATTTTTTGTTTTTCTTTGTACTATTTTATTTTATCTAGTGATAGTGTATAGATCTCATCATTGTTTACATAGAACGATACTGTTTTTAAATTGTCATATACATCATTCATAGATAATCCTATAGTATATACAACCTCTTCAAGGATCTTATTACTATCTGCATCACTTAACAACAATTCATTAAAATTAAGTTTAAGATTATTGTCTGATAGTTCATAATCATTTAACACTACACCAGCATTTAAATAACTCATCAAATTTGTTTCATAAACTGGTGAACTACTTAATTCCTTTATTATTATTTTTACTGGTTCCGTTTCTTCTTTATTAATATATTTTGTTACTGGTACATAATACTCACTATCATTATATTTATTTACATAATAAACTGTATATGAATCGATATTATTCATTGTTACTATTTCATATTCTTTGTTTATACCATAATTTCGATCTAATACTGATGGTAATTTTCTTTTACTATGAGGAAGATTGGTTAATATATTACCTTCAACTTTTATTACTAGTTTGTCTATACCATTAATATTGGTCAGTGTATAAATTATTGATTCAAGCATTTTTTCTTCATCTTTTTCTGATATTTCAAGTAATTCTTTAGAAAAATCAATAGTTAGTATTTTATCTTTTAGTTCCAAATTTAATACTCTTGTATCCGGTGGAATAATACTCCTAAAGCCATTAGGGATTATATTGGATTTTTTTTCACCCACTATAAGACCTTCAATTAAATCTTTGGCCTTGTCAATTCCATCACAGTTGCAGCTCACTATATTGGTTCTTGCTACATAATCATTTTTATCTATCAGATATATGGTGTCAGTAATATTGTTATATGTATATTCAATATCTTTATTTTTTAATTCTATTTCATTTCTATTACTTGGTATTAAGTAAATTATTAATAATATTATAATGGCACAAGTCGATACCATTATTTTTTTTATAGACATTCTTTTTAACATAAACATCACCCAGTAAAATATATGCTCTAATTTCTAAAATAATTACTAAAATAAAGAAAAAGCACATTTGTGCTTATAGTGTTATTTCTCCTAATTTAATTAATTCTACAACGGCTTGAGCTCTTCCTTTTACTGATAATTTTTGCATTGTGTTAGAAATATGGTTTCTAACTGTTTTTTCACTTATTTTTAAATTATCCGCTATCTCTTTGGTACTTTTATTTTTTATTAATAATAAAAATACTTCTTTTTCTCTTTTAGTTAATATGCCTTTATTCATAAATACCTCACTTCCCTTATATATAGGGTGGTCAATGTCTTTTCATATTATTGTATTCTTATATTGAAAGAAAGTGATATGTATTTACCTAGATTTAATTAAATTTTACAGAAATATACATTTTACTATCAAATTCTTTTTGAACTAATCTCATTATTTCATTAGCTTTTGAGGCATTTGAGTCATTTGAATCAAGTACAACTCTGATGTTATCTCCATCAATTTTTACAAAATTATCACAATTACATGATTCTTTTATTTTTGCTTCTAGGGTTTCTTCTTTAGAAGAATTTTTATTTATTAATTTTAATTCTTCAAAATAATTATTTTTATCTTCTGTACTTACATTCTTATCAGTAATTTTTTCTTTCAAGCTGTCAATTTTTTCTTTAACACTAGCGTCATCTTCTACTTTTAATGATGCTACTACAGTTGATTCTTTTATTTCTGTATTTACATTTTCGGTCTCATCTTTTTCTAAGTTTTTGTCAAAAACTTCATTTGGCATTGTGACATAATATATAGATAATACTAAAACTAAACTGAATAATGTTAAAAACCACAAATTTTTCTTATTAATCATATTTTTCCTCTTCTTTCTAATTTAATATATTAATAAAAAGAAAAAATATGAAATAAATTCATACTTTATTCTACTAATTCATAGTTGATTTTAGATATATTATTTAAGCTTTCTTCTGTATAGATAATTATGTCTGATGATTCATTTGGTTTAATATTATTTTCATAAATATAATATAACTCTTTAACGACTTTATCATCTTTATCTTTTAGTATAAGTTTTATAGTATTAAGAAACTTATCTTCTTTATATTTACTTGTGATATTAAGTTTTATATAGTTATTATCACTATTATTACTTACCTCTAAAAGTTTTATATTTAGTTTATCTATTTTTATAATGTTGTTACTAATATTGTTTTCTTTGTCAATAGTACTAGTTGTTGTATTTTTTGACGTATTTGCTACTTTGATAATGATAACTCCTACAAATAGTAGTATTATAATTATAAGTAGTATTATTAATATTTTATTTTTTTTATTCATTTTATTACCTCTTCTTCTATACAATTATTATTTTTTTCTTCACACCAATAATTAATACAATTTTCTCTATTCTTATTATCACACCTATATATTTTTTGTGTCAAGTTTGCGGGAATTGTCTCAAATAAATATCCACTAGGTCCGCAATGGTCTGGTGAAGGGTTTGTCCAAGAATATCTAAATACATGTTCTGATACACCTTGCCTTACACAATCCCATCTTCTATTAACAGCTCTTTGGCATTTATCACCAGATTTGGTATAACCATTAGGGCAATTATCAATTTTGTCAAATAAATATGTATTTGTCTTTACCATATTAGTATTACTTATACATTTTACATATAGTGGTTCTTCATAATTATTTCCAGAATATGTAATAGTATTTTTATTATTTTCAGTAACCTTAACAACATTATTATTAGCTATTATTTGGTTAACCCCACTTATGGTACTACACTCAAAAGTATAATTATTATTATCAATTTTTGATAGTGAAACAACTGGATATTGGGTATCTATTTTAAATGTTACAGCCCATACTTGCATATTTCCAGCATTATCCTGTAATTTCACATAAAATAATCTACTTCCATCTGAGTCTATTGGTCTATTGTAAACATTACTATCTATCGATATAGTTTCTTCTTTCAATACTGCTGATGAATTTAAGTTTATGTTTTTAATATCATTATATTTTAAATCTTTATCAAGTGTTGCTGCCCCTGGATAATTATAGCCATAAGTTACTTTATAATTATATCCACTAAGACTATCTGTTATTACAAATCTTAATGTTGGCTTATAGTTAATCCAGCTAGTTGGTTCCTCAATATAGCCATTAGTAATTTTATAAATTCCATCAGCTGTTACTTTGGTATTACCATTTAAAAATGAGAATTCTACCGTAGGAGGCTCAGTATCTACCTTAAAATAAATATTTTTTGTTGTTTCATTACCTGCTTTATCTGTTGCTTTCACCGAATATAATCTAAATCCACTTGGTACTGATGATATAGTGTAATTATAATTTGTATCTAATGTTATTTCTTTAAAACTAATATTTGCTATATTTGGCGTTTCAGAGCTTCCATTACCAGCAGTAGCAACTTTAGCCTTTTTGTTTACCCCACTTAAATTATCTGTCACTGCAAATTTTAGTGTTGGATTAAAATTATTCCAAGTGATAGAACTAGAAGCACTATCTTCACTGTAGTTATTTATTTTACTATTATCTTTAAACATTGAAAATGTTATATTTGGTCTTGTTTTATCTAGTTTAGCTTCATACTTAACAACACTACTACAGGTATTTCCTATACATGCTCTTGCATAATATGTTGTGTTTTTAGTTTCAGTAGTAACTGAAACTGGATCTGTATAATCGTTATTTAAATTATTTTCATTTGTACCATATTTTATAGTGGCAGTGGCATTTGTGTCATTATTAGTAATAATTAAATTAAAATTTTTATTATGCCATTCACCTGATGATTTGTTATCGGATGCTTTTATAGTTGGTGCAGATACAGTTTCATTTATTTTTGGTATTGTTTTTATTGCTCTTTCATCATTCGTTCCGTCAGATACTTTAGCAGTAAATGTAACATTATTTGAACTGGATTTGGAAATATTAAATTCTGCTGTTCCTTTGTTGATGGTAAATTCAGTATTTTTTTGTAGTGAAGATTGTGTTAAATTAGATGTATATATTATATTTGATGCATCAACTGTTACTGTTTTTGTTAAACTATCTATTATTTCTTTATTTTGAAAATCTACAGTGACATTATTACTTTGTGAAGTTATGTTTGGCGTTTCTAATTTTTCAGTTCTTTCTGTCTTTTTTGTACTGGCATCTCCATATTTGTTCGAAATGCATGTTAGATTAATATTATATGGTGTGCCATCTTTCAAATTAGAAAATGTATATGTTGAATCTTTTATATTAGATACTTTAGATACTGTTTTATTTTCATTATTGTCAGTAATTTCATACTTATAATGTATATCGTCAGGGGTAATTTCTTTTACTGTACAGTTACCTTTTACTTTAATACTATTGGTAGTCTTTTCTATAATGTCTAAATTTGCTTCTAATAAATTATTACATGTAGTTTTTTCTTCAGAATCAGCAATTCTTCGGGAGATAATTGCTTTTGTACCTGTATTTCTAGTAATTATAACAACAGCATTATTGTATATTTTATACTCTTCTTTCATAGAATTTGGATTGTCACCAAAATCTTTTTTCTGTTGTAGTCCTTTATTAATCATCCACCACACATTAATACAAGCATACTCTTTACTTTGATCCTCTTCGTTTTTTACCCAGTCGGTATCACTCAAAAATTCTTTTGAATAAGTATCGGCACTCTTATATATACTTTGAATTGAAACTTTTAAAGCCTCTTCTTTAGCTTTTTTAACTTGGGTAACAATAAAATATGTCCCAATTGATAAAACTAAACCTGTTATAAATATTACTGCAAGTAACTCTACTAAAGTAAATCCTTTGTTTGATATTTTTTTTATATTCACCTTTATCACCTACCATACTTAAATTATATAGTAAAAAGAAAAAAAGAGCAAGTATTTTATATCCTTATTGGATCAAAATCAAACTCTACTTTTATCTTATTATTACTTTTATACATATTATCAATAAATTTTAATGTCTCATATAAATTATCATCCTTTTGGTATTTTATTATTATCTGATAATGATATATATTATTTATTTTAAACATACTTGCAGTTGTTGGTCCTAATATTATACTATTATTTAACTTGCTCTTTAAATAGTTACCTATTTTATTAGCTTCTTCAAAGCCAGTATTATAATCTTTTGAAGTGATACTAATTAATGTCATATAATAATATGGTGAATATTTAAGCATTTTTCTTATTTTCATTTCTTCTTTATAGAAACTTATATAATCGTGTTTTGAGGATAGTTCTATACTATAATGTTCTTTGTTATATGTTTGAATTATTACTTCACCAGGATTTGTACTACGACCGGCTCTACCGGATACTTGAGAAAGTAACTGAAAGGTATTTTCTCCCGCTCTAAAATCTGGTACCATAAGAGAGGAATCTGCCGAAACTACTCCTACTAATGTTACTAAGGGAAAATCTAACCCTTTAGCTATCATTTGGGTTCCTATTAATATATCATATTTATGGCTACCAAAGTCATCTATAATTTTTTCATGTTGCCCTTTTTTACTGGTAGTATCTACATCCATCCTAACTATTTTAGCTTTATACAATTTATGTAATTCTTCTTCTAACTTTTCAGTACCAAGACCATAATCTTTAACATTTTTACCACCACATTTAGGGCATTTATCATTTAATGGTACTGATTTGCCGCAATAGTGACATTTTAAATTGTTACTACTTTTGTGATAAGTATATGTAATATCACAGTTTGGACATTTCAAAGTATAACCACAGTCTTTGCATGTTATTACTGAAGAGTAGCCTCTTCTATTTAAAAGAAGTATTATTTGTTCGTTCTTAGATAATTTTTCACTTATTTTTTCTTTTAAAATACTAGATAGTATAAAATTACCTTTTTTTACTTCTTCTTTCATATCTACTATTTGTACTTTTGGAAGTGTGCTTGTTCCTACTCTGGTGGTTAGAGTAAGTAATTCATATACTTTATTACCTGCTCTTGCCATTGATTCTAGACTAGGAGTTGCACTACCAAGTAATACTGGACACTTATGATAGTTACTACGCCAAATAGCTACACTCTTAGCATTATATCTAGGGTGATTTTCTTGTTTATATGATGATGTATGTTCTTCATCTATTATGATAACTCCGATATTATCAAATGGTACAAAAATAGCACTTCTAGTACCTATTACTATTTTTGATTTGCCTTCTGTTATTTTTCTATATTCATCATATCTTTCGGTATCTGACAATTTAGAATGTAACACTGATATTATATTACCAAATCTAGAGATAAATTTTCCTACTATTTGCGGAGTTAAACTTATTTCGGGAACCAACATGATTGCATTTTTACCATTATTAATTGCATTTTCTATAATATTCATATATACTTCTGTTTTACCAGAACCAGTTACGCCATATAATAAAAATGTTTTAGACACTCCAAAAGAATTAATAACTTTATCTGCTACTTTTTGCTGTTCATTAGTTAATTCTACTTTTTTATAATTATGCATTCCAGTATAATTATATCTTTTTTCTTCTTCCATAATTATTTTTGCAAAACCATATTTAATAATAGTATTAATACTACTAGTCATTTTAGTTATAAGAATATCTCCTTCTTTTAGCTTACATAGTAAATTTATTTGGCTTTCATATTTACAGTTTTTAATATAATTATCTATTTCCTCTATGCTTTTAACTCTTTTTAAATATTTATTATATTTTATTTTAATATTGGTATTTATTTCAGCTTTTAAAGCCTTTGGTAGCATTACTTGATATGCTGAAACTAATGAACACAAAAGTTTATTACTCATATATTCTCCCAGAAGAAGCATTTCTTTATTTAATACAGGGGTTTCATCTACTATATCAATAATATCTTTTATTTTATTTTTATCATAATTAATATCTGGATTAATTTTTGTAACAAAGCCTTCCAGAAACATTTTACCAAAACTTATTTTTACTCTAATGCCTACTTTTATTTTATTAATCAATTTATTTGGTACTGAATAAATATAATTTTGATCTACTGCTTTAGCACCAATTTGAGTTAATACATTAATATACATACTATCACCCACACACAATAATTTGATTTTATCATATTGTTTATTTATATTTTAAATATTGTTATAAAATATCAAAATTAAGTGATTAAAAGATGACTATATTTGTTATAGCCATCTTCCATTAGTAATATTTAATATTTCATTATTTTCATATTTATTTGTATAGTTAATTATTTTCTTAATTAAATTTTTAATACTCTTATCACTATTTAAGTCAATATCTCTTATATTAATTATTTTTTTAAGACCTATTTTATATTTATAACTATTTACATATAAATAAAGACTTTTATCTATTAACTTAATTATCTTTACTTCTTCTTCATTATCGACATTACAAGAAAATATTAAATCTTTATACCAGTCTATTAAATCAAACGATAATTCATCTTCATAGTCAACTTCTGAATTTATTATTTCATCATAATGAGGGCAACATTTAAGTATTTTTTTTACATTCAATATATCTATGGTTTGTGTAATCATAAATTCTCCTTTATTTACACCTACATTATAACAATAGTTAATTTATTTGTAAAGCAGTTCGACATATTAAGACTTTTTTCTAATTATTTTATTGTTTTCGTAATTTGTTTCTTCTTTTTCAATAGTCCAAGATAGTTCTTCTGCTATATTTTCAATTTTCTCCTCTATCTCTTCTAATTTTCTTCTAGTAGCTTCTGTTATATCACCATTGATAATAGCTATTCTTAATTTTAATTTTTCATTTTCTAGTTTATAATAATCATTTAATGTATACATTTTTTTACTCCTATCTTAAAATAGATGAATAAATCACATAAATTTATTCATCTGTTTCATCATTTGATTAACTTGTTTTTGTGATGGTGTTCTTCCCATCTGACTCATCATCGTTTTAATCATTTGTTCATTTATAGGTGGATTTTTCTTTAATTCTTTTTTCATTAATTTTCTAGCTACTAGAAAGCCAATTACTGTTCCTAGTACAAGACCACCTAAGGCATATAATAAATCCCATAACCATTGCATGTTATATCCCTCCTTAAGATAATTTTACTATTAAATTAGTATTTTGTAAAGTTATTTTACTAATTCTACACTACTCTTCTTATTATATAATTTACATAACCAAAAATAATCCATATTTTCAAAGTCACATACAAATAAATTATTATTATAATTATTTAGATATTTAAAGAATACAGAATAATTATTCTCAGTAATTAGTTTTATATTATAATTATTTATTTGAAGAGTACTATTCTCACTAGTATTTAAGTTATGTTTATTACCATTTCTATTATAACCATATTTTAATTTGAACTCATAATATATATATTCATTTAACATAGCTTTATTAAAGGGAACTGCTACCGTTTCAAAATTCCTATAAGTATTTAAACTATCATAACTCTTAGAATAATATATTTCTTCAAATATTTTATACATCTTAAATGGTTTATTTTTATACATATAACTAAAATATCTATTAACATTAAAAATATAGTATGTTCTCATAATATCACCATAGTAATATTAACATACTATATTTATATATTTTGTCGAATTATAAACTATTTTTTATTCTTATAATTATATCTGTTAAATCTAGTTCATAATATGATAACACTTCTTCTTCGGTGCCTGTTCTTCCAAAGTCAGTTATTCCAATAAAGTCGTCTTGATTCACTAGGCGATACCAATTTGCATCATTAGATAGTTCTAAAGCCATTCTACGGTATCCTCGAGGTAAGACTTGCTCTTGATAATCTTTATCTTGTTTTAGGAATAAACCTAAGTTGGGCATTGATACTACTCTCGCTTCAATATAGTTTTTTAGTAGTTCGTCCTTTATCTTCATAGCTAGTTCCACTTCAGAACCTGTAGCTATTAGTATAAGATCTAGTCTAGTTCTTACTTCACTTATTATATATCCCCCGCGTGAAGTTTTATCTGAACTAGTATGTTTCATAGTTTCATTATGCCCTTTAGGTAATACTAAAGCACTAGGTTTTCCTTCTTTTAGAATATAATTCCAACTACCTATTAATTCTTTATAATCTGCTGGTCTAAAGACATTAAGTCCAGGTATATTTCTTAAATTACCAAGTTCTTCAATTGGTTCATGTGTCTTGCCTTCTTGACCCATTCTTACGCTATCATGAGTAAAGATATAAGTTACTGGTAGTTTCATCATCGAGGACATTCTTATTTCAGGCATCATTTTGTCCGCTAAAGCTAAATAAGTACTGCCAAAACTTCTTATATTAGTAAGAGCAAGGCCATTCATGATTGCTCCCATTAGAGATTCTCTTACGCCAAAGTTAATATTTCTGCCAGTATTTTCATCATAAGTAAACTCTTTCTTACCTTTTAGATAAGTCTTAGTACTACAGACCATGTCAGAACTTCCACCCATAAAATTAGGTATGAATGATGCTATAACATTCATTATTTGGTAGTTAATATCACGCATAGCTTTATCTTCGAATATTTTACTAGTATCAATAACTGCTGCTATATCAAGAATTATCTTATCATTTTCTATTACTAAGTTAAGATTATCTTTTTCACTATCAGTTGCATTAGCAATATACATCTCATATTCATTATACCAATCCCTATAATAGTCGTCAGTTCCTTCTTTAATAAATTTTAATAAGTTATTTCTTGCTTCTTCGTCAAAAGCAAACTCTCCAGTTCCTTTTAACTCTGCTCGTATATTATTTAAATCTTCTAATTCTAAATTAGAATGTATTTTATTTGTTCCTTCATATTTAGAGTATACTCCAAGTACAGTATTAATCTTGATAATTGTAGGTTTATTGCTTTTTTTGGCTTTTTCTATGGCATTAGATATTTCACCAACTGAGTCACCATTTTTTACTTCAAGAGTATTCCAGTTCATACTCTTAAATCTATCTAGAACATTCTCATCAAATGTTTTATCAGTACTACCATCAGCAGTCATCTCATTAGAATCATATAATACTATTAAATTATCTAAAGATAGTGTTCCCGCTAGTGAAGCCGCTTCATAAGATATTCCCTCCATCATATCACCTTCAGAACATATACAATAGATATTATAGTCAAATAATGGATTCTTTTTTCTATTAAAAGTAGCTGCTAAATACTTTTCACCAATTGCCATACCTACTGAAGTAGCTAATCCTTCTCCTGGTAAACCAGTAGTACACTCTATTCTACTATTTAAATCATATTCAGGATAAGCTGACAATGATGATGTTATTCTTCTATAGCTTTTTAACTCTTCTAGTGAATAGTCGTCTAAGCAATAGAATAAACTAGCATATAAAAGAGCAGAAGCATGTCCTGAAGATAATACTAATCTATCTCTGTTACACCAGGCCTTTCTTTCTAAATCAAACTTTAAATGATATGCTAATAGTGTATACATAGTTGGAGCTAAATCTAAGGCTATTCCAGGATGACCAGAACCAGCGGTATTTATCATATCAAGTGATAATAGTCTTATATCGTTAATAATTCTTTTTTCATTTAGTTTCATATTTATTACCTACCTTACAAGTTAATTATAAGAAATATAGTGAAAAATGTCAATAAAAAAGAAGATTAGCTTAGTAATCTTCCTATACTTTACACTCTTTAAATGTTATTTAACTATTTCTACTTTTATCTTTTCGTTTTTATGACATTTTACTTCAAATTTATTACTACACTTAGGACATTTAACAGTATGTTTTCCTTTCTTTAGTGGTAATCTAATCTTCTGCTTACAATTAGGGCATTTCTTATACATATAAGTATTTCGATCTTTATATTTCTTTTTATTATAATTATATGTACTTAATATCTTATTCTTTATCTTTAAATACATATCATTTTCTTTTCTTCTTTGATATATATTTTTAGATAGTACTCTATATATCATTATAATTATAAGTAATACTTCTATTACAGCAATTATTTTGCTTCTTATAAAGATATTTATTAGTATTAGAATAGTATATATAACTAATAATACTTTATATAAGTCATCTATTCCATATCTTCCTATCATAAAAGTTCTAAGTTTATTATTCATAGTTTATCTCTTTACTTCTATTCTTTCTTTACCACCCATATATGGTCTTAATACTTCAGGAATTATAACACTACCATCCTCTTGATAATGCTGCTCTAGAATAGCAATAAGTGATCTAGGACTAGCTATTACTGTATTATTTAATGTAGCTAGATATTTATTACCATTTTCAGTTTTCATTCTTATTCCTAGTCTTCTAGCTTGAGCATCTCCTAGAGTAGAACATGAGCCTACTTCAAAGTACTTCTTCTGTCTAGGACTCCATGCTTCAATATCACATGATTTTACTTTAAGATCGGCTAGATCCCCTGAACAACATTCTAGGGTTCTAACTGATACATCTAGACTTCTAAAGAATTCAACAGTATAAGACCACATTTTATTATACCAATCCATAGCATCTTCTGGTTTACATAGAACAACCATCTCTTGTTTTTCAAATTGATGTACTCTATATACTCCTCTTTCTTCAATACCATGAGCTCCTACTTCTTTTCTAAAACATGGTGAGTATGAAGTCATAGCTATTGGTAATTTACTTTCGTCTATTAGTTGTCCTTTAAATCTACCAATCATACTATGTTCTGAAGTACCTATTAAGTATAAGTCTTCATTTTCAATCTTATACATCATAGCATCCATCTCTTCAAAAGACATAACACCATTTACGACATCACTTCTTATCATAAATGGAGGTATACAGTAAGTAAATCCCTTATTAATCATAAAGTCTCTAGCATAGGCAATAGTGGCTTCATGTAATCTGGCTATGTCTCCGATTAGATAGTAGAAACCATTACCACTAGTTCTACCAGCACTATCTTTATCGATACCATTTAATCTTTCCATTATGTCAGCGTGATGTGGTATTTCATAGTCTGGTACAAATGGTTCACCAAACTTTTCTATTTCAACATTCTCACTATCATCTTTACCAATAGGTACTGAACTATCAATAATATTTGGTATTTTCATCATTCTTTCTTTAATTTCTTTTTCTAAATATTCTTCTTCTTTTTCTAGTTCTGGTATTCTACCCTTTATCGTAGATACCTCTTCTTTAACTTTATTTGCTTCTTCTAGTTTTTTATCACGCATTAAAAGACCAATTTCTTTACTTAAAGTATTTACTTTACTTCTTGCTTCATCTGCTTCAGTTCTAATAGTACGATATTTAACATCCATATCATATACTTCATCCACTAGAGGAAGTTTTTTATCTTGAAACTTTTTCTTAATATTTTCCTTTACTAAATCCCTATTTGTTCTTATTAAATTAATATCTATCATTTTTATCATATCCTTTCAAATCTATATTTTTGCCCAGTAACATTATCATTTCTAGTAGTTATATCCTCAGTACTAAGAAACGAGGATATAGGTCTTACCCATAACTTGTTATCGTGTTTATACACTACCATATCTTCAAGAGTCTCGCTATTCTTAGCTATATTTATCACTTCCATAATGGAGCCTTTAAAGTGTCTCCATTTACTTCCCAAAGGTATTTCTTCAGTACGCATATATTCCTCCTTTAAAATAAAAGAGAATGGTACTCATAAGGAGTGCTTACTGCACGGTACCATCCTCTTCTTTTACTTAATTTTGATAACGGTTACTAGCCGGAAATGTTTACATTTCACTCCGAGGTAGAAATCTATACTTTAATTAATTACTTTTCACCACCCAGTAACTCTCTAAATAATTAAATATATAAATCATGTCCTCATCAACATTTATATCTAGATTATAGCATAATTTTCAAATATTTCAATACTATAATTCAATATTTTTTAATTTTTCAAAAAGTGGTATCTCCTCTTTTTTAAATACTAGTTCTTTATTTTCTTCTTTTATCATTTCAATCACTTTATCAATACTATACCATTTTACATAAGATAGTTCTTCTTTCTGTACTTTGAATTCACTTGCTTCTTTATTACATACAGCATAGAATGGATACATAAAATGATTATTAAATCTTTCTTTAACTAAGTATCTATCATATAGAGGATGAATATTATTTTTATTTATTCTTACTCCTACTTCTTCTTTTACTTCTCTTTCTGCACAAATAAGAGGAGACTCGTTATAACAAGCATGGCCAGCGATAACTCCGAGCATATTAGGACAGAATCTTCTATTTTTACTTCTTCTTTGTAATAATACTTCTTTTTTATTATTTATAATATAGATAGTTACTTCATTATGTAGTTTACCTCTGTTATGAAGTTCTTCTCTTTCTAATATTTCATTGGTATCATTACCATTATTATCCACTACTCTTAATAGTTCCAATATAATCACCTACACTACTTTATAAGTATATCATCTTTTATGTAAATAATCTATTGGATATTTATATTTTGCTAATTTTTTAATTACTGGTTCTACTCCAAAAGTATCTATCGGCATAAATAATCTTTCTATTTTAGCAATCATTTCACTTCTTTTATCAAAGTCTATTTCTTCTAAAGACCTCATATATATCCAAGCAAATAATTCTCCTAAATCATATATATTACTCTTTTTTATTGCTGACTTATTACTATTAGTATCAATATAATAAAAGTCTGTATCTACAATTGTTATACCATTATTATTTAAAATTACATTTTGCGGGCAAGCATCACTTACACATATATTATGCTCTGAAAGTAAAACAAATGAATCATATAAAGAACACAGACTATCAAAAGTATAATCTACAGGCATAGTTAATATATCTATATCTTCTTTTGCACAGTATTCAGACAAGTAGCCTAATATTCTAGTTAATGATTTATTATAATATAAATCACCTAGTGTATAAATATTCTTAGGCTTTAACTCTCTAATTATATTAAAGGCAGCCTCATCAAAACTTTTTTTATCTTTTCTAGATATAGACTGTTTGAATATTTTTAAACATTTATTATCATTAGTTAAATATACCCTACCATATTCTCCTTCACCTATAAAATTATTGATATTAAGACTATGTCTTTTTTTATCTTCAGTATACGCTATCATATAAATCCCCCTAAAAGTATTTTATATTATAGCAGTTATATATATAATTGTCAAAAAATATACTTCAAAAGGAAGACCTTAGGCTTCCTTTTGCCTCTTAAGACCTAGGCTTAAGGGGATATAATTAAATTAATTTTTCACTATTAAATACCGGATCGCAAGTTAAATTAATACCCAAACTTCTAAGTAAATCAAGATCAGACTTTTCCACAATAAAAGTAGCATGAGCATCACATCCATTTAGTTTATTTATATTCTTAAGAGCCTTATTAGCAGTAGGATTAGTTACCGAACATATTGATAAAGATATCAAGACATCATTCAAATTAAGTATCTGTTTGTTAGATAAGACATTCTTTTTCAAATCAAGAATAGGCTTTAATACTCCTGGAGATAACAAATCTATCTCGTCAGGAATATCAGTTAAATATTTTATAGAGTTTAATATTAAACTAGCCGCTGGAGTCAGTAGTTCTGTCTCTCTACCAGTTATAATAACATTAGAAGTAATTTCTAAAGCTATTACTTTAGAAGAAGACTCTTCCTCTTTTTCTCTAGCTCTATTTATAGCCTTAATTAAATTATCACTAATATTAAGTTCATTCATAAGTAATTTAATTCTCTGAGGTACTTCTGGATCAATATCATCAGTTTTAACTTCTACAAGAGCTTTATAATATCTTCTTATTATTTCCTTTTTAGCGGCCATACTCACTATATCATCATCAGTTATACATTCTCCTATTGAATTAACTCCCATATCAGTTGGAGATTTATATATATCTTCTCCAGTTATTTTATTTAAGATATTTTTTAATACTGGAAATACCTCTAAATCTCTATTATAATTTACTGCACTAATTCCATAAGCTTCTAAATGAAATGAATCTATCATATTCTTATCTTTTAAATCTGCAGTAGCAGCCTCATAGGCCATATTAACTGGATGTTTTAAAGGTAGACTCCATACTGGAAAAGTTTCAAACTTAGCATATCCTGCTTTCACTCCTCTTTTATACTCATGATATAACTGTGATAGACAAGTAGCCAGTTTACCACTACAAGGACCAGGAGCAGTAACTACCACTAGTGGTTTAGTAGTTTCAATATAAGGATTAGCCCCATAACCTTCTTCACTTACTATTACTTCTACATCTGTTGGATACCCCTTAGTATAAGTATGAATATAAGATTTTACTCCAAGAGAATCTAATCTTTTTCTAAATTTACTTACACTAGACTGACCATTATATAAAGTTATTACTACACTATTAACATCTATTTTAAGATTTCTAAAGATATGAATTAATCTTATTACTTCTTCATCATAACTTATCCCATAATCGGCACGAATCTTCTTTCTTTCTATATCATTAGCATTAATACAAAATAT
>SAMEA104315429__coassemble_873_pt1 | contig 17092 bp, 17 predicted proteins | sample SAMEA104315429__metabat2_high_PE_036 | metagenome-assembled genome bin SAMEA104315429 (sample SAMEA104315429) | gut metagenome | biome: Monkey gut; feature: monkey-associated habitat; material: faeces | place: China | collected 2013 | reverse complement strand
AGATAGAATAGTTTATCTTCAGATATTTTGGATACTGTGGCTTCATGTTCCATGAATGATGAATTGTTATTTACTATGTTGGTTGGGATGGTATCACTTTTGGATATTTCATCTAATATTAGGGTATCACATTTTACTGAGGCTTTGGAATTTATTGCATTCTTGGATATTTTTACTGTACCACGGTAGACTGCTAGTCCACCACCTGAGGCTATTGATTTGGATACGATATTACTTTTGGTATTCTTGCCTAGATGAATCATTTTGGCACCACTATCTTGAATTTGTCCTTTTCCTGCGGCTGCTACTGTAATACAACTTCCTCTTGAATAATCACCTTTTAAAATACAACATGGGTATTTCATATTGGTTTTTGAACCGATGTTACCATCTATCCATTCCATTAAACCATTTTCTTCAACTATTGCTCTTTTGGTAACTAAGTTATAGACATCACTGGACCAATTTTGAATTGTAGTATAACGACATTTGGAATTCTTACCAACAAATATTTCTACTACAGCAGCATGAAGGGAGTCTTCGGTATATGTTGGAGCAGTGCAGCCCTCTATATAGTGTAATTCACTATCATCATCGACAATTATTAGGGTTCTTTCGAACTGACCCATGTTTTTACTATTTATTCTAAAGTAACTTTGGAGTGGTCTATCTAAGTGAGTATGTGGGGGAATATAGATGAATGTTCCTCCGGACCATACAGCACCATTTAGGGCTGTAAACTTGTTTTCATTATATTTAACTAGAGTATTAAAATATTTTTTAAAGATATTAGGATGCTCTCTTAGAGCGGTATCTGTATCACAAAAGATAACATTTTTCTTTTTTAATTCTTCATTCATATTGTGATATATTACTTCACTATCATACTGGGCTCCTACGCCATCTAGATATTTCTTTTCAGCGGATATTACTCCTAGATCATCAAAGAGATTTCTTACCTCACATGATATATTATTCCAATTATCAGTTAAATTATCCTCTCTTTGTTTATAATAATTTATACTATCATAATCTATATCTAGTTTTGGGCCAAAGTTTGGATTACTACTTTTATCAAATGCATCTAGAGATGTTAGTCTAAAATCCAACATCCAGGATGGTTCTTTTTTTATTTTGGATATTTGTTTTACTACTTCTTTTGTTAACTTCATTTTTTCACCTTGTTTCTACCATTATTATAAATGAAAATATTTTTTATGTAAAGAAAAAAACGGTCTATTTACATGGATAGACAGTTTTTTTACTTTCACTCAACTATATTTGATTTTGTCTCAAAACCGTTTAAATAATAATTTGGTATTTTTCCTTGAATTACTTTCATTCCAATGGGAATACTAGCACTTATATTTAAATCTTCTGTGGATATTGGTAAGATTACTCTAGTGGTTACTGATATATTTACTAATACTTTTAATAAGGCATTATTTATACCATATTCTACTACTTCGGTACTGAAGTTTGTTGATACATCTCCTATTAGGGATATTTTTACAGGTATTTTAGGACCTATATTAGATAATAAACTAGAACCGGTAGTTAATCCAAAGGGTATTTCACATATTATTTTTTTTGATAATAATTCCATGTTGTAATTACTTAGACTATTTTCTGGTAATTCTAACATATCTATTTTACCTTCTTCGACTGCGCGAAGATTTAGTTCTACAAGACTTGTCATTGTGCTTAATGCTTTGGATGTTTTTTTGGTATCAAAATCTATTAGAATTATTTCTCCATCTTTATTGTATGTTATTTTGAATAATTCTTCAACATCTATATCATATAACTGTTTTGTTATAGCTTTATTTATGATTAGTACTGTTAACTTTTTTGTTTCTGATTCAGCATATGATTTTAATATAGGGTACGCTTTATTTGAATAATAATTTGTAAATATAAGTGATAATATTATAACTGATGTTAATATTAATAAAATTAATAATAAAATATTATGTTTTTTGTTTTTTCTTTTTAGTATCATTCTCATACTAAAATATATGATATTTAAATTATTTTAAAGCATTTAATCCACCTTTTATTGATTTTGTGTTATAACCAAATTCATTTAATCTTTTACTTATTTCGAGGCTTTGTTTTCCTTCTTCACAATAAAGATAGTATGTATTATTTTTGTTTAGATAATGTGAATAATTATTTAATAGATTATAATAAGGTATATTTATTGAATTCTTTATGTGTGAGATATTGTATGAATAGTTATCTCTAATATCAATTATAATTGGGTTAGAAATTTTTTTTAATTCACTTAATGATATTGTATTCATAACTTACACCTCACTATAATATATTAAATTATTATAATATTGGAAAGTTAATAAACACAATATTTCTTATTTTATTTTCACTTCAGATCTATGGTTCTGAAGTGTTTGTTTAAGCCTTAGATTTAAGTCTTAAACAAAGGGTTATTATATATAAGCAAAATATATATATTTAGATTATGATGGTATTTATATATAAGATGTTGATAGTTAAAACGATTATTCTTTTTTATACCTTAATTCTATTTTTTTATAAGTGTTATTAGTAGCATTCCTTTATTTCCTCTAGTTATTGTAAGTAAATGTAATTTATATTTATGTAAAAATATATAATGAATTAAATTATTCAAATAACTAAGTATATTTTCTTTATTATACTTGAATATTTTCTAGCGAACCAAAGTATGAAATAATACTGTTAACTACATTATCAATTGACATATTAATCCAATTGCTTCTGGCATTGTCCAATTTAGAAATAAACTTTCTGTTATTTAAAATTGATTTCATCCTCACTGTTATATCATTTATTGTTTTTTGTGTTATATTTTCATCTTTAAATATTAATAATTCAATATATTTAAATAGTCTATTTTTATCTAAAATGTTATTATTAATTAAATAATATAAGTCAAAAATATCTTTATATCTAGTAGAACGAATGCCAAACTTTAATAGGGACTTTAGTTTTTCACACATAATTTGCTCTGGAGAGTTTATAAGTAATGATATGCTTCTGTCTAAAAGGGCAAAATCAAATATATATTTGTCTTGTTCTAGTTCAAAATATTTATGTACTCCTATGTCTAGTTTTGTTTCAAGAACATTATTGTAATTATCAGTTATTAATATATTAACTCGTTTTCCACTATATAACTCATGATGCAATTTTTCAATATCACCATTGATTTTTATTGTTGTCTCTTTGTCATTTTTATTTAACTCATTTATAAAAGATCTTATTTAATTGTCATCAAGAGAATACTTAATAAAGTCTAAATCTAAGTCACGGGTTGCACGTCTCATATTTTTACTTATATTGTGCATTACAACTCCACCTTTAATAGTAATATTATGTGCATATTTACTTTTGCCTATTTTGTACAAAATTAAATCCTGACATATTTTTGATTCCGCATCTGCTATTTCATAACCATGAGTTAAATAATTGCTAACAAGTTCATTTAAGTTCATTAAAACACCTCATCTTGTATTATCTCAAATAATTTATCTGCATAAGGAAAATGTGTTAAATATTTTTCTATTTTTTCTATATCTAAATCATCAGAAATTTTTCTATAATTTGTAATAATTTCTTTATACATATCATATCCCATTTGATTCTTACTTCTAGCAAGTTCAATAAGCATTCTTTCTTTGTTATAAATATTAATTGTAATTCCGTTTATTTTAATTTTAATTATTCCTAAGTTAAACAAATCATTAGTTAGCCTTACTTGTTTAACATATTTCGATCTAATTTTATTATTTTTAGTTGTTGCAAGAACTACTTTGTTTGGAATAAAATCAGTAAGATTATGGTAATAGTATGCAGAATCACCGTATATAACAAAATTAGGAAATTTTTTAGCTATTATTTCAATATAATTTGTATTGGACTTATCTGAATACAATCCATCATCTATCTTAAATATTCTTCCTTCTTCTACTGCTTTTTGTATTTGATAATCAGATTTCATTTTTTCTTTTAATTCTTTATGAAAATATAACATTTTAGACTAAATGTCGCACTAAGTCAATATCAAATGGGTCATTTAGTCTAATTTTTACTTTTTAGTCTATTCATTTACTATTTTCAGCATTTTAATTTTCTATATATTTATATATTAAAAACCTTTAATTTTATAATTAAAGGTTTTATATTAGTCATCACTGAAGAAATCATCAAAGAAATCATCATCACTTGTATTATCTGTATACATATTTTGTAATTTATCTTCATTAGTATTATTTTCTTTAGGTGCTGGTATACTTTGATTATTTTGAGTTAAATCATTAAATGATACTGATTCCTTTTCTACAGTAGATGGTGCTGGTTCTGATACTACATCTACTGGTTTTTGAATTTGCTCTTGCGTTTTTTCTTGTTCTTCTTCTTTTTCTATTTCCGCTATTTTGGCATCAATCTTCTTAACTAAGTCATCTATGTTGAAGCTATCTTCTTCTGGTGTTTTATCTTGACTACTTAAGAAACTAGGCATTCCTCCTCCAAATGGATTAGAGGAAGGACTGGCAAATGGATTAACTCCTCCAAATGGACTACCTCCCATAAATGGATTGGATGTACTAGGATTAAATTCTCCCATTGCAGCCATCTTTTCCTGTTTTTTTGCTTTAACATATTCTCTTATATCAAATAATTGTAACTCTTTTTTGGGTCTTACTTCTGGAGTACTCTTTGGATATGTTCTACCCCAGTCAACTTGGAAGTCTGTTTGAAATTTTGTTTTGTATGGAAACATTCTTCTTCTTAAAACGATTATTTCAAACTGACTTAATCTTTGTAAATCACTTACTGTTACTAGTGGCGTAGATGCTGTTTTATCTTTTTCTTTTGACTTTACTTCGCCACACATTTTACTTATTTCCTCAAGAGCTGCTATTTCACTACTTATTAGGTATAGTAAGTTACAGTTACCACGAATGGTATCACCATTTTCTTTACCATATACTTGTGTTAACTGAGCAAAGTTCTGGATAATAAAAGTAAATCTGATTAATCTACTTCTTGCAGCAGTAACCATGGTTGTAACATCTTTTAAAGGTGGCATGTTAGCAAACTCATCTAGAATGAAGTTTGTTCTATATGGTAATTTTCCACCACTTTCTTGAGCAACATCTATTAATGTTTCATAACACTGTTTAATAAATATAGTAGCTAGTGGATGTAATGTTTTCTTTTCATCTTGTACTATTAAGAAAACTGCTGTTTTCTTTTTACCAATATCTCGCATATCGAAATCACTATATGATAACATTTCTGATAAGTTTTCTCTTGATGAGAAAAGTTTTATTTTTTGTTTAAATGTTGCTATAATACCTTGTTTTGTTTCGTCTGCGGTAAATACTGTACCTGAAGCATTGATATAGGCTGGTTTAGAAGGATCTTTACCATTAAAATATTCTTTTATGTAGTTATTGTTTGGTCCTCCAAATCTTTCTTCTCCTAAACTACTCATTAAGTTTATACTATTTAAGTTTACTTGTTCTGGAGTAGCATCTTCAAATAGTCCTAAAGCAAGTCCTGTAAAATAGTCTGCTGCTGTTTTTTCCCAGAATGGATCTCCACTACTTTTTTCTTCATATAATATATTTAAAGCTAGGTCATCAAGCAACTCTATAGCTTTATCTGTATTACCATCTTTATATAATTGATAAGGTAGACTCATTGGATTCCAAGCATTTCCATGTTGTGGATCTCTAAAATTTAATGTTATAATGTTATATCCTTCATCTTTTAATAATGCTGCTGTTTCTTCATACAATTCACCTTTAGGGTCAGTTAGTATCATTGATTCATTATGTTTAGCTAGTAATTTTATCATTGGTTTTGCTACAATTACTGTTTTACCTGAACCAGTAGCACCCATAACTAACCAGTGGTCTTCACCATTATCTACCCACATCTTACCTTTTTTACTATATAAGGCTATACCTGCTGCTGGTATTGTCTGATCTTTAATATTAACTACTTCAAGGCCTTTTTTAAATTCAGCATCAGTAGCCCATCTAGAATAGCCTTTTTCTTTTTTGGAACCAATATTAAATCCGAATCCTTTTTCATGATCAAAAATATATGATTTAACTACTAAGAAAAGGCCTACCAAACATGCTATAAATAAGAATAATGTCATTCCTATATACTTTGAAGTAAAGGCTCTAAATGGAGAAAAGCCATAAAATTTTCCATCACTTATTATACTTGATACATTTAATACTCCTATTGCGCATAAATATAATAAAAATACACAAAAGGCTGTAAATATTATTAAATCTTTTTTTTCTACTCTGATTTTCATATAATAATCTTCCTTCCAATTAACTACCAATATTATAGCATTAATAATTTGAATTGTAAACATATTTATATAGGAAAAAGATATTAAAAACTGTTAATTTTTAATATCTTTTTATTAACATTTTTTATTTCATATTAACTATTATTAGTATCTAATGAATCATAGTTTTCTATATAGTTAATATACATATCAACTTTATAATTTAAAATATTATTTTCAGTGAAATCATATTTATTTCCATTTTTATCTATTACAGAATATATTCTTTTATTTTTCTTTTCAGTTAGTAGACATCTATCTGAAACTGATGTTATTTTATCACTATTATCATTAATATATTTTTTAAAGTTATCAAGAGTAGAAAACTCTTCTTCTTTTTTCTTTTCATCACTAATCATATTATAGGCTTTATCTATATCTTGATAAATATAATTGATATAATCTGATAAATATAATGAACATATTCTTTCTTTACTTATTGATGTAATTCCTTTTATTTTATTGTTAGTGTTTGGTTCTACAGTTATTTTCTTTATACTATTAATGATTTTAGTAGCATTATTATTTAATACAGGATATACTGAATATGCTAATGTTTTATAATCTACTAATACTATTATTTCATAGTTACTGTCGTAAATATCACTACTATTATATGATTGCTTAATTAAATCACCTTTTACATAATATAAATAATTATCTTTTATTTCAACACTATCTATTTCTTTTACTTTTAATGATATATCTTCTTCTATATTTTCAATATAATCAGATATATTATTAGTAGTAATATTATTATCTAAAATATAATCATTATAAATTAAATTATATATCTTTTCATCATTATGATTAGTTATAGTATTTACATAATCATTGGCATAATTGTAAATTGAGAAGAAAGTATTATACTCTGATACTGGTTCTAACTTATCACTATTTGATTTATGATTTAATATTAAGATTAACCCTATGAAAAATGAACACACAACAATTACTATAATTAATGTTTTTATATCATCCCTTTTCATTTCTTCCTCCTATTGACAATTATTTTTTATATATTCATAGTTATTTTTAGCAAAGTTTCGTCTTACTCCATCAGTGCAATGAGCCACCCCAGGTCTTTCAAAGTTCATACAGAAATAGTATGTATGTTCTTCAAAAGTATGATTTCCATGTAGATAACTATTTACACTAGGAAAGTCATTATTAAGTTCATGTAATAGAAAGTCTAATTGTGAATCTATATTAGACCAAGAATCACCATATGTTGTTTTTAATTCATTAGCTAAACTAAAACACCATTGTACAATTCCAACACAACCAAGTTCATTAACTGCATTTGGTCTAAATTGACTTTCAGCTTCCATATTTCCCATTAGACCCGCTACTGCTTCATTTGAATAACCATTATCTTTTAAGGTTAAGCATATTGTCTGTTTGCTATCTGATCCCATTAGGACATTATTACTGGTTGCTGATGGTCTCTCATTATTTTCTGATATGTAGTTGAGTGGATTTACAGCAATACTATTTTCTCTCACTTCAAAGTGAAGATGCATTCCGGTAGAACGGCCGCTGCTACCGACTTTACCAATTACTTGTCCCTGATCAACTATGTCGCCAACACTAACAGTAATTGTATTTTTATGCATATGACCATAAAGTGTTGTATTTCCATCTTGATGTTCAATTTCTACATAGTTTCCATATCCAGAGCCGTTACAACTTTCATTTAAACTGTTTGATTCACAAGTGGGATCATTGTTTACTCTAATTACTGTTCCGCTTTTAGCAGCAATTACATTTACTGTTCCATAGTCACCAGATAATGGTGCTATATCTAATCCACTATGTGATGCTTTATTACCAGTATATGGATCATTTCTTGTTCCAAATTCTGATTTTACTGCATATCCTACTGGTTCTCCGTCAGCATAAGTTACTCCATTTTCTGTTCGTGTTTCAGAACTACCTATTGGCCACCAATAAGATATGTTGCTGCTTGTCTGGCTATAGTTTGATAGTGATGAACGATTATTTCCAGTACTGATCTTTTCTATAATGTCAAGTTCCATTAGCGGAGCTATTAAAATTATGATAAATACAGCACTTAACAATATGCCTAATATTACTGTTATTAATATTATTTTCCATTTTAACGGCATTTTCCTTAGTGCTAGGTTTACCATTCCTTTTTTATTACTATTGCTTTTTTGTTCATCTATAACATTATTGTCATCAACAACTATATTATTATTTTCAATATTTGAATTGTTTTCACTTATGTTATTAGTTTGTTCTTCATTATCTTGATTGTTATTCATTACATCACCACCTACTAAAATAACTATTATTCTTTAAAAAAATTACAAAAGAATTAATTAGTTATTTTAATTAGTTTCTTTTATAATTGTTTTTACTATAAGCCGCCGCCTGATCCAAATGATTCTAATTCGTCTTCAGTTACTATTACATTTATTTGCATTCTTCTATTACCACATACAAATAATGCTTCACCTTGACTAAATCTCTTTATACCTTCTTTTTCATTTTCATTTAAATCTATTAGCATTGATAAATCTTCTACTGATTGTTTTTTTAATCCCATTACTAAATAGTATGAAGAGTTATCAAATATTGCTTTACCATGCATTAATATTCCATCTGCAACGAAGTCTGATGGCTGCTGAGTAATTATTATTGTACCTGTATTATACTTTCTTGCTCTTCTTTGAACTTGAGCTAAGAATTCTGCTCCCAATTCATTTTTTGCACCTAATAATACATGAGCTTCATCTACTGATAGTACTGTATTTACATTAGGATTTAAACATAGTCCCCAAGCAAACTTAAGAACATTAAATAATAATGCGTTTCTTATATTAGCATCTGAATTCATAAGTTCTTTAATATTAAATACTAAGAAATCACTATCAGTATTTATTGAAGTATGACCATTAAAGTAATATTGTAATTCTCTTACAAATGGTCTTAATTTTAATTCTAGTCTTTCCATTACATCTCTTTCATGAGTCTTTTCAGTCATAGATGTTAGCTTACTAGTTACAGTTATATATACATCACTAAATGTTGGAAATTGTTCTGATGTAAATTTTGTAAAGTCTGATGTAAATGTTATACCAAATCTAGCATATGTATCTTGTACTACTTCACTAAATAATGTTAATACATCATCTTCAATATCTGGAGCATAATATTTCATGAATGCTTTTAATGATTGTAATGTTTTATTAAGTACTGTATAACCTAATCCTGAATTAATTTCGTTTTCATCTGCATCCATAATTATTTCTAATGGATTAACCATTCCGTATTCTCCACCTTTACCAAGGTCTACAACATCTCCTCCATACATTTTGGTCATTTCACTTATTTCACCTTCAGGGTCTACTGCCACTATTTGATAACCATTTCTTATATGGCTACGAAGTATTAATTTTGCTGCGGTTGATTTACCACTACCAGATGTACCTAGTATAATCATATTAGCATTATTTCTATTGCTTTCTTTTCTTACTTGATATAGGAACTGATTAAATAATACTACACCGCCAGAAAAATCTACTCCAAGAAGTGTTGATAATCCATCATCTTTGATGCTATCAAAGATGAATGGATACATTGCAGCCATTGTTGGCGATGGCATAGGTGTTCCTATTCTATCTTCAATTATTTGTTTATCAAATATTGGTAAAATTGATTTTAATACTCTCTCTTGTTCAAATCTAAGAGGTATTGCTCTCATTTCCATTGCGTCTAAATAATTTTTTAAACTTACTTTTTTATTTTCTAATTCTTCTCTTGTATCTGCTGTTACCATGATATGCATTTGGAAATCAAATGTTTTAGCTTGTGAAGCAGTAAATTGTTGAATAAAATATTCTAATGAATCAACATCTTGTCTAATTCTCTCTTGAATTGTTCTATCTCTTTCTTGTTGGTATTTACTTTTTAAATCTGATATTTCTTTATTTAACATTTTAGCAAGTACAGAGAATGGTAATGGAATGTGTTTAATAACCATCTTTACCCCTGACATATTTGTTAAGCTTGCTAAATATCCTGGTCCAATTAGTCTTGGATAAGATATTACTGTTAATATAGTAGCATATCTATCACTAATAACAAAATCAGATGGATTAAATTGTAATCCTTTCGGAGCTAGTTCACTTTTAAAATTCATTATGAAATCACCGTCCCAAAATTAGTTGTCATTCCACTATTAAGGAAATTATCAAGTATTATTCTTAAATCATCATTAGATACTTGTCTTGCTTCTAGTCCTGCATTAGCAAGTCCAGTCATCAAAGTTCTAAGTCTCTTTTGAATTAAATCATCATTTTTATCTTTAAATAATATATAATACTCTGTATCAGTTATATTATTATTCATAAAATCATTTGCTTTATCTATATCTTGATTAATTAATTTTCTAACTGCTGGATTAGGAGTTTGATTATATAATAATTGCAATCTAGCAAGATAATTATTTAAATCAACAGGTCTATCAGCAGATATTAACCAAAACTCAAAATCGATAGTATTATAAAAGTTTTTTAAAGCTATAATAGTATTTTCTTGAGTTCCTTGGTCTAAGATAAAGATATTTCTTGGTTTAATTTTAACACCAGTGACTTTTTGTTTATTATCTAATAATATCATTCCATTATTTATACTTTTGATTGGTAACCAATCTTCAGTATATTTTGAACTATTTTTTTTCGTCTGTACCGAACTTTTCATAAAAACACCAACCTCTCCAATAATAATTTCTTCTTTCCATGAAAAACCTAAATATACTTTGTAATGCACATAATACATTATGATAGTTTGGTATAGGTACTACCAGTAGCCCAGTTATGGCTACTGGTAAACACGACAATAATATCATTATCGTATCATTAGATCCTACTACTACTAGTAGTAATAATGTTGTCATTGCTCCTGTACCAAACATAATTAAATCAAATGGTCTAAAAACATTAAATATTAATGTACCTCTTTTTGCATTTGCAGGTATTAAAAATCCGTTCACTATGTATCACACTCCCTTTATTAGCTTGATTTCTTATTATAATTAGCATTCGCAGATGCTTTTTTGTAAGCTTCATTTTTGCTACCACCAGTATTTTTAATGTTTCCAGTATCAGCTGCTGCTGTTGCCTTATAAGCAAATAAACCTTCAGCCTTATCTAGTGAAGTTGCTGTTGATGATGCACTATAATCAACTTGTCTAGTGCCGGAAGTAACTGTTACATTGCCAAAGCCATCATATCCCTTACTTGCATTTTTAGTAACTTGAGTTCCTGCACTATTAACAAGACTAACTAAAGCTCCATTTGTTGATGTTCCATTGTATACATCTTCTACGCATGCAATTCTTTGCTTCTTAACATTTTTCTGTGCAATTGAAATTGCATCATTCAAATCAGATGCCGCTATTCTAGCACCAGCAGAGTAAGTTCTTCCATTTACTGTAATTGCTTGTGTTGTTCTTCCCTTACTAGAAATTGAAGTTAAATTATTTTGTGCTGTTATTACTCTTGCATCCTTATCAGTTTCAGATTCTATTAGTTTCATTGTACTTACATAAGCATCGTTTGCTGAAATTTCCCTGTCAAACTCATCTTTTGTTCTTGCGGCACCACCTGCTGCAAAATTTCTTCCCCAGAAAGTTGAACCATCATGATTTTTTTCATATGCTCTTTGTCGAGCGGCTGCTGTACTATTTATTCCATTTTTGGCATTTTTAAATATATTCCCCTTTGTTCTAGTGCTTGTTACACCACGTCCAAAGCCGCCAAATGCTCCTGCTAGTTTACCTTTAAATCCTTCTCCATGTTTTATTCCGGTTGCAACACCAGCAATTCCACCTATTACAGCACCAGCACCAAAAGTTGCTGCACCTTTTATTATACCAAGTGAATCTTTAAAACTAAAATCTCCACCTCCAAAATTTGGAAATATCTCTTTAATTAAATCTGGAAGTTTCTTTATAAAATAGAACATTGATATTATCACTGTAATTATTAGATATCTATATTCAGTAGGTGTTGTATTACCCAATGAATCCTTAAAAATTGTTGTATCGGTCTGACTTAAAATTTCAAATAAATATGCGACAAAGTAAATCATTGCTACTCTTAGAAAGAAGTCAGCATAAGTTGAAGCACATTGCTTACCCCATTTTTTCAGAGTTTCTTCACCGCCAGGTATTACATAGGCCATTATTGGAATAGGTGCTATCATTTGCAAGTATGCTAATTTTAATACTCTTATTCCGGCTGATATAGTAAAGGTTAATATAGTCCATAACATTAAAATGCCTACGATTACTGCGAGTATACCATCAAACTTTATAGTATATGCTGTGTTTTTGCCATCTTTTGAGTTTGTATCATCCACTTCAGAAGTTAAGTTGATACAATTGTATGTATATTTAAAATTATTTTCAAAATTATTTTCTATAATACTATATTCTGGACATGCAGCTGCACCTGTTGCATTTACCTCTTCGTTTACAGTATAAAATGTTAAAAATAAATATTTTGACAAGTCATTTCCAGCGTTTTCACTGGTAGAACTTCCTCCAACAATTATTTTAGCAATTATATTTTCTCTTATAATAATTCTTTGTACTTGATAAGCAGTTCTAAACAAAGATGGAGTTATTCCTAATAAAACAATTGATATAACAATCTTTTTAATAATACCGCCAATGCCGTTCTTTTTATCTGACATTGCATCAGGATTTATTAGGTATGAAATTCCTGCAAATGCAATTCTAAACACCATGAACAATCCCAAAATAAGACCTATCCTACCATAAATTGCTGTTACTTGAGAATCAGTTAATATTTCTGCATTTCCTAATTTTTCAAACGCATTATAGCAAAATATCATTAATAAATATAGTAACTCACATATTTGAAGTAGAAAAGTTCTGAATGCATTACTTATTGACAGTGTTAAACTATCCCATATACTTAAAAACAACATTATTATCCTCCTTACTTAATACAAGTGTTTGTGCTTATCGAACTCCAAACTTTATTGGTTAGTGAAAGTATTAAATTTATAATCATTGGTGATAAGAACACTATAAAAGCTGCAACAATACGCTTTAAAAATGTTTTTTGTGCCTTTTTCATATCATCTTCATTTGAAGCAAACATTGCCTTTGTAAAATCAAATATACCAAAAGCAATTAGTAAAATAGGAACTGCAATTTTAATAATATTCATAACACTATTTATTTTATCAACTAGTTCTTCTCCAAATAATTCTTCACAATTAGTCGGAGCCGGTGTTGGCTGTACATCTGGTCTTTCTATTAAGGTTGTGCCTCTAATTAATAAAATTTGGCCTACAATGCCTCCACTTGTTGGCATATATAAAGTATAACCATCATTATGCCCGCCTTTATATAGTCTAGGTGGACAATTACCTAACTCATTTAAATCTAAAACATTAAAATCAAACTGTTTAATACTTTCATTTCCGAGATCTACAATATATTCTTTATCATTAAAGTATAGTGTAAAACCTACTTCCTCTCCTTGACCATATTCGCATTTTTGATGCCATTGAGTATTTTCAATTTCATTATTCACATTAATTCCGGGATAAAATCTTTTACTAAATTGCCTTGAATCTGGAACCTTATTATGAGAACTCAAAAGTTCATAATCTGCAGAGTCAATTTCTTCATTAGAAAGCGTAGCTGTTCTATTGTCAATACTTATTCCTATATATTTAGGGCAGCTTTCAATTTCCGTAGACAAGCTTCTAATATTTAAACTTCTAACTTCATATTTATATTTATTATCATTGCTTACTCTCCCACCACCATGTCCTGATGTTCCTCCTCTATTAGTTATTGAAAATCCAACTTGTTCTACCCAATCTTTGCTATCAAATGATTCGGAAGAGCCTATATATATTTTTTGACTACCATCTTTTGATTGGACTAGCATTTTATAATCATTTTCGATTGTAGGCCAAAAACCATTATCATAAATACAAGTCAATTCTTTTGCTGCATTTGTTTTATTTACAAATAACATAGTTGATACTAATACAGTTATTATAGTTAATATGATTCTTTTATTTTTATTCATTTATTTTCACTCCCTTTGAAAGTCAATATATCACATTTAAATTATAACATACTAATAAAAAAAAAGAAATCATTTTTGATATCTTTTTTTATTTTAAGAATTTCTTATTTGATCCCAACATGTTCTCCAATTAGCCTGTCCAGGATTTATTTCTCCACCTGTAGCACTATTTACAGTATCAAATACAAATGTAACTAACCAAACTACAGCAAATACACCAACTGCATATAGAAATCTTTTGCCAAATGCTTTGGTAGCTTTCTTTACTTCGTCTTCTTTGCTTGATATTACTGCTTTTCCAAGATCAAGCATTCCTAATATAATTAAAATTATTGGAATACCTATCATTATAGCATTGATAACAAAGTTAACTATTCCTAGTATTGGAGCTAATCCAGCAGGACAACCATCTAAAAAATACATACTTGTTTCCTCCTTAACTTATATTTATATATTACAATAAAAATAAGTAATTGTCAATTATTTGACAATTACTTATTAATTATTTTTTTCTTTTATTAACTTTTTGGCATTATTTTTTTTATTTTCCTGATGCTCTTTAAAACAATTTAAGATAAATGATAGTGCCTCGTCATCTTTAGTACTTAATCTTATTATCTTTTTTTCTGTGTATGCTGCTTTTATATCCCTTAATAAATTTATTGTTTCTTCTAATTTTACTTTTGTATTTGATGGTATATTATCTTCATTTACTATTTCTTCCAATGCTAATAATAATGATATAATATTTAATACTAAATGTTCTCTATCCACAAATGTAGTATTAAACATTTCGTGACATATTTCTGCAGTATCTGGATTATCAGCAATTATTATACCTTTTCCTCTTTGGCTACTTGGAATATGATTTTTATGATATTTGTCATATATTTTGTTGGCTCTCTTTTCCATCAAATCATATTCTGGATCATTTTTTGTTTTTATTCCATATTCCATATCATTTTCCATTGTAATTCTTGATTCTGCTTTTTTAAATTCATTTGATTTACCAGTAAATTTCATTATACTTTTTTCCTCCCTTTTAATTGCCTACTATTTTATGCAAATTGATAATATTTGTCAAGTATTTTTGATAATATTAAAAAAGATATTATTTGATAATTACTTATTAATTATTTTTTTTTATTAACTTTTTGGCAGTATTTTTTTTATTTTCTTGATGCTTTTTAAAACAATTTAAGATAAATGATAATGTTTCATTATCTTTAGTGTCTAATATTATTATCTTTTTTTCTGTATATGCTGCTTTTAATTCGACTAATAAATCTTTTGTTTTTTCCATTTTCTCTTTTTCTTCTGGAATTAGTTCTTTAGTATCTAAAATATCTGATACTGCTAGTAAAAGAGACTCTATATTTAATACTAAATGATATTCATCTACAAATGTATTATTAAACATCTCATTACATATAACTGCAGTATCTGGTGTATCAGCAATTATTATACCTTTTCCTCTTTGACTGCTTGGAACATGATTCTTATGATATTTGTCATATATTTTGTTTGCTCTTTTTTCTATTAAATCATATTCAATGTTATTCTTGGTTTCAATTTCATATATTGCCACTGGTGCAGAACTACTACCAAGCGATGCACATAATACTACTGATAATGTTGCATCCTTTGATGACTTGGATTCCGAAGAATTTAGTGATGACATACCCATGCTATCAATTCCTGGCTTACAACCATTAGTGATCGAAGTATATACCTGCGGATAATCATTTGTTGTAGCACTTAATCCTAAAACACTACCGCTTCCACCCAGTGATATTCCAATTAGTGTTAATATACTTTTTAATTCATCATTCATCTTATATTTCCCCCTTTTTTTCTTTTATTAATTTTTTGGCAGTATTTTTTTTGTTTTCTTGATGCTTTTTAAAACAATTTAAGATAAATGATAATGTTTCATTATCTTTAGTGTCTAATATTATTATCTTTTTTTCTGTATATGCTGCTTTTAATTCGACTAATAAATCTTTTGTTTTTTCCATTTTCTCTTTTTCTTCTGGAATTAGTTCTTTAGTATCTAAAATATCTGATACTGCTAGTAAAAGAGACTCTATATTTAATACTAAATGATATTCATCTACAAATGTATTATTAAACATCTCATTACATATAACTGCAGTATCTGGTGTATCAGCAATTATTATACCTTTTCCTCTTTGACTGCTTGGAACATGATTCTTATGATATTTGTCATATATTTTGTTTGCTCTTTTTTCTATTAAATCATATTCAATGTTATTCTTGGTTTCAAGCATTATTACTGGTGTTGCTGTCATTCCTCCAATAGCTGCACAAGCTACTGTTAATATTGTTGAGTTTTTTCCCAAATCTGTGCCTGCCGCATCAATTGAAGAGTTCTGAGAACTATTTACAGATGTTGATACTTTATCAAAAGAAGATATTGTTGTATTACCAGTTGTATTTGCTGTTTGCTCTGGTTCTGTTAATGATGCAACTGTAATGCCAACTATAGGAGCAGCAATTCCAAGTGAAGTTAATGTTTCCTTTAAACTATCTTTCATTTTAATTCCTCCTTAAAATACTTGTTAATAAATTTAACAAAAGTAAG
>SAMEA104315429__coassemble_829_pt1 | contig 17887 bp, 22 predicted proteins | sample SAMEA104315429__metabat2_high_PE_036 | metagenome-assembled genome bin SAMEA104315429 (sample SAMEA104315429) | gut metagenome | biome: Monkey gut; feature: monkey-associated habitat; material: faeces | place: China | collected 2013 | reverse complement strand
TCAAACTTTTTCATAAAATTTATCGTTTTAGACTTGACTTATATATAGTTGTCTTATTATTCTATAATTAGTATAGCATAAATAAAAAAGTCATGCAATAAGTATTTTAATTTAATTTTTTTTATGTTATAATTATGACTGGAGGTATTATATGAAAATAATAGAACTTACTGATATTCAATTTAAGAACTATGCTAAAATACATAGTGCTAGAAATTATATGCAGACTACTGAATATGCAAGTACTATGAAGAATTATAGTAGATTATATTTAGGTTTTATTAATGAGAACGATAATACCTTAATGGGAGCTACTCTACTTTTAGAAAGAGAGATTCTTAAATTTAAGGTTGGATATGTACCTGGATGTTTTTTAATTGACTATGATAATGATAATTTATTTAAAGATTTTGTTAATACTTTAAAAGATTATTTAAAGACCAGAAAATATGTATATTTAACTACCGATAATATTACTACTTATAAAATGTTTGATAAGAATGGTCAGGTATTGTATTTTGATACTAATATTATTAAGATTATGGATGGATTATCTTTTAGAAAGAATGAAAAAGTACCTTTTAGAAAAGTTGTATTAGAGACAGAAAAGACTCCTAATGAGACTTATAAGATGTTTAATGCTAATACTAAGAGAAATATTAATTTAGCTTTAAGAAGAGCTATTACTATATATAGAGATGAAAACAATAATATTGATACTATGCTTAATATTGATTCTAGTATAAATAAAGATAAAATTAAGAGTATACTTGATAATTTTACTAGTGAAGATAATAAGGCTGAAATATATTTTGCTAAGATAGATCCTGAGAAATATATTAATAACTATCGTTTTCTACTGAAAAAAGAAGATGAAAATAATGATAAACTAAATAGTATGATGCAAGATTTTTCTGTTAATAAAACTGCTTCACTAATCAATAAAAAGATGGAATCTGATAAAGCTATTACGAAATATAATAATGAAATTATTAAGGCTACTAATATATATACTAAGTATACTAAAGGTACTAATATTGGAGCTATACTTATAGTTAAGAATAATAGAGAAATATATTTTATGAATGAAGTATATAATAAAGAACTAGCTAAGTTTTATTCTTCTCATTTAATTAAATGGGAGATTATTAAAAAATATCTTGATGAAGGATATAAGATATTTAACTTTGGTTCTATTAAGAATATGGATAAGAATAATGGTAACTATTTATTTAAAATAGGATTTGGTGGTAAAGTATATGAAACTATTGGAAGTTATGATTTGGTAATTAATAAATGGTTATATGGTATTGTTAAATTAATTAGTAAGATAAAAAAATAAACTACCTTTTTGGTAGTTTTTATGTGTGCACTCTATAGTCTATGGTCTATAGAGTGTTTATTTGAGCCAATAATATCGCCCTAAAATAAATATATCAGCCATATCTATTATATATAAGCAAGAAGTAATGACAAATATTTTATATTATTTTATTAAATATTATAGCAAGGATAATACCTAGAAAGACTCCTAGTAATGTTTCTATAGGTTTATGACCTAGTCTATCATTTAAGTTAGAATTAGTTATTTTATTTAGTATATAGGCATGTTTACTACTTTCATATCTTATACCCATAGAATCATATATTATTAAAAGAGAAAATATTATTACTATACTTGTTAAGGGATTATTTATTCCATAGTTTAAATAAATAATTGTACTAAGAGAGGACACCAAACTACTATGAGTACTAGGCATTCCACCCATTCCATCAAATAATCTTAGTATGTTTATTTTCTTTGTTTTAATAGTTTCTATTATAAATTTAATACACTGAGTAATTACTCCTACAAAAAGAGGAATAATAATATATTTCATTTATATCACCTAGTATATTTTATTTAATATAGTCTAATAATGTTTTACTTTTTAAGTAAATTCCTGAATATCTATCGTAATAATCATTAATAAATTCTTCTATTTCTTTCATTATTTCTTTAGATATATCTAATTTTGTTATTTTAGATATGTCTACATAATATAACATTCTTATTAAACTTATTGTTTTAGGAGATACTACCTTTTCATTTCGGTAGCAGTCCTTACAGACATATCCTCCTAGATAACTAGATATTGTTACGATATTATGAGTATTACCACATTCGATGCATCTATCTATTACTGGTTTGATACCTAGATAGTCTAATAATTTTAATCTTAATATATTAAATATTACTTCATAATTGTAACCTTCATTTATTTTATTTAAAGAGGCTAAGTATAAATCATATATATTACTACTTGGTTCATGTTTATATACTTTTAAACATAATTCTGTTATATATGTTACATAGCTTACTTTGTTTATATCTTTTTTGATAGTACTATAATTGTTTATAATATCAGCATCTATTAATTTAGATAGTCCTTTTTCTTTATACTGGATATTAAATATACCTAAAGTAAATTTATTAGTAACTGCAAAAAAGGGGCTTTTTATTTTCTTGGCTCCTTTTGCTATTATGTTATATTCTCCATCTTTAGTTAATATATTTATTATTTTACTACTCTCTTCAAAGGGATATTCACTAACTATAATACCCTCTATTTTTTTGTACATATTATTTTCCTTCTTTGCCATAATTTTTATACTTTAAATAATATTCTATTTTACCGGTATTTTTAAATAATAGCCATAAATCCTCTTTATTCATTTCTTATCACCTATTTATATTTTGTGATATTTATAGATTATTTATTCAAAAAATCTTTATATCCAATCATATTTAAGAACTTTTCTTTATCACGCCATTTTGGTATTACTTTAACAAATAAATCTAAATATACTTGTTTACCAAAATATTCTTCAATATCTTTTCTAGCTCTTATACCTATTTCTTTAATCATATTACCATTCTTACCAATGATAATTTTTTTTAGGTTTTCTCTATCGACGATAATGGAAGCACCTATATTTATAATTTTTTCTTCTTCATATAACTCATCTACAATACAAGTTACTGAATGTGGTACTTCTTCATCAGTAAGTTCTAGTACTTTTTCTCTTATTAATTCGGATATTATAAACTCTGGAGAACTATTTGTTACTGTATCTGAGTCAAAGTATTTAATATTATCTGGTAGATATTTTTTTATTACTTCAATTAATCTATCTACATTATCTTTTTTTCTTGCAGATACTGGTATTACTTCAGTAAAATTATATAGAGACATATATTCTTCTATTTTGGATAATATCTCCTCTCTTGGTAGTTTATCTATTTTATTTATTACTAAGAATACTGGTTTGTTTTCAACATTTTTTAATATATCGATTACAAACTTATCACCACTACCTACTTTCTCAGTAATATCTACAACCATGATGATGATATCAACATCATTTATGGTAAAATAAGCCTGTTTATTTAATGCTCTACCTAATTTATTATGAGCCTTATGAATACCTGGAGTATCTACAAAAATTATTTGTGTATCATCTTCATTATATATTCCTTGTACTAAATTTCTTGTCGTTTGGGGTTTATTTGAAGTAATTACTACTTTTTTATTTAATATGCTATTAAGTAATGTACTTTTACCTACGTTTGGTCTTCCTATAAAACTTACAAATCCACTTTTCATAATACCTCCTAAATACAAATTAATTATACCATTTTATAATGTTTTAGTAAAGATTATTCAGTTTTATTTTTTCATTAGATATATTCTATTTTTTATATATAATTTAAAGACTTAAAAAATAAAAACACTCTATGACTATAAGTCTAGAGTGAATACTCTTAAATTATTTTGATAGTGAATTATAATTTTTATTTTCTATCTTTCTTCTACAAAAACTACAAGTTCCAAACTTTTCTCCTAAAAGATTATCCGAACCGCAATAAGGACACTTAACATAGCTAGTATTCTTTGCACGTTCTTGTTTTAGTTTTATTTTCATATCATTTTCTCTAGATATTTCTATTTCTTTCTTTTGCATTTGAGTTATATACTTGCCTACTTTACCATTAAATTTATTACTTAGTTTTGTAATAACTAATTTTAATATTATAGTTATAACTAAAAATATAATTCCTATTGTTATTAGTAATTTACTATATTTAATAAAGTTTATATTATATATATCTGAATTAATAATATCTTTTAAATATGGTATTTTATCTATATTTATTTTTGTAATGCTTAATACTTTAGGTATTAATACTAGTAAGCCTACTATGAGTAACGATACTGAGGTTATAATACTCTTTTTGCTACCATAGACAAATAATTTGAATATTATTAAACATACTCCAAGAAATGGTATAAAGTATAAGGCTATTAATATTATTGGTATACTTAATAATATTTTTAAAATAATATTATTTTTCATTATTTTACCTCCTCTATTTTAAAAAAGATAACTAATCATTAGTTACTTTTTTATTTGTTTATATTGTTTTTTATAAAGTTTGTTACATCCGATACTGCAGCATGATTGGTAAACTCCCTTAGCATTTGTGAACTAAAGCTTTGACTTCCAATGTTTGTATTATTGGCACCATCCATTGTTGAATTAGTTAAACCATTTCTTCGAGTTACTAATTTATCTACACTTTTCAAATTACTCATATTTCTTTTTGTCTCTAATTCATGTTTATGTCTAGCATCTTTATTTCTATATTTATTATATATTATTAAGAAATATATAATTCCACCAAGTAATAAAAACCATTTATAATCAGAATCTATAAATACAACTCCAAGTACACCAAGAAGTTCTATTAATAATGATATTATTAATAATTTTGGCATGTGAATGGGTACACTACCCATTGTCTTTTTTGTTCTAGCATTAACTGCCACATAATGTAATAGTTTTTTATCATTTTTCTTTACTTCTTGATAACTATATAGCCAAACTGGTAAATACGCTGCTTGCCATTGTTGTCCTTTTATTGTCAACTGTTCGCTAGACCATGCTACTCCTCTATCATATTTTTTTAAAGTTTCATTTGCAGCAAATCTAGCAATATCTTTAGCTTCAGTATTCACTAGTGGCTTTAAATCATTGATATTGGTATCTCTTTTTTCTGAAGAATATCCTTTCAAGTAATTAGCATTCCATTTAGCAGAATTTTCTATGTCAAATGGCATAATAGCATTGATTACATTAGTAGTCTTATCTTTGGCATTTTTATTTAATTTATCTAAGCTTGATTCAACAGTCAAACCTTCAATTGTTATATCAAAATCCCTTTCTACATCATATAAATCCGCATCATAATATGTTTGTCTGTCTTTACCTTCGCCTCTTGAATATGTTCTTACTAAATGTTCTCCTTGCCCTTTTAAATTGGAATGAGCATTGACATCAATTATCATATATGGAAAGTATACACCCATTATGTTATCAGTAGTAAATTCTGATCTAAATTTTGGATGAGCAAAAAACTTTCTTTTTCCAACAAATTTTTCTATTTCTGATTTTGCCTCTTCCTTCTTTACAGTAAAAGGTAGAACCACATCAGGAATACTTCCGTTTGGTATTTGTTCATTTATTGATAAGGTATTTCTACACCAGTGACATCTTGCTTGAGGAGCATTAGTAGTATCAATAACCACTTCTGCTCCACAGCTACTGCATTTAAATGTTAAAACATCATTAGTACTAGCTATGATGTCTTGTGCACCAGAGCCCAAAACTTCACCTTGTAATTTACTTATGTTTGTTTCTATACCAGTTACTTTTTCTGGTTCAAACTCATGTCTACAAAAATTACATCTTAAATGTCCATTATTAACATTTACTGAAATATCTGTAGAACCACATTTTGGACATTTATCTTGTCCATTTTTTGCACCAACATCAGTCTTTACAATTTTTTTTGTTTCTTTAGTAGAATTTTCCATAATCTATAATCCTAATAATTGAGCTTTAATTTTATCATAATCTTCTTGTGAAATAGCTCCTGCATCAAGAAGTTTTTTCATTTCTAATAATTTAGTAGTTGGATCTTGTGCCGGCTGACTTTGAGAAACTTGCCCAAATCCTGGCTGATAACTTGGTTGTGTTTGTGGTTGTTGCATAGCACCCATCATACCTCCAGCAGCCTGCATTCCCATTCCCATGAATGCCATTCCAGAACCGCCACCATTTTCTCCTGCTGCTTGCATTCCACGAGCGGCCGCTTGTTGCATAAATGAATTACCACGAGCTCCTGATAAAGCATCTGCTTTCTTAACATCTTTCATTAATTCTTTAGTATCTTCATCATATTCGATTGAAAGAATTGCGGTTTTAACTATTTCTAATCCACGTGATGATTTCCATTGATATGCATCTTCAACTGCTTGTGCCATTGCTTGTGCAAAGCCAAGCTGATCACCTTGTATTTTTGAAATACGATTTCCTTTACTTGGAGCATTTGTATAATTTGAAAATGCTGCTGATAAAGTTCCTACTACTTCATTGAATAATTGAGTACCTGCAGCATTATCCATATCAGCAAAGTCAAATATTGGTGCTCCTGGTTGTAAATATTCTGTTGGAACAAAGTTTTTAATGAATAGTAATGGGTCTACTATCTTTAAAGTATATGTACCTCTTGTTACTGCTCCTACTTGTGTTCCAAAGTAAGCGTCATCCCAATATATTTCTGATTGTGTACCAAATTTATTATTTGGTATTTCTTTTAAATTAACATAAAATGCTAATTGTTGTGATGCTGGTTGTCCACCAAATTTAACTTTCTCCCAGGTTTGTTTTATTAATTCTCCAAATACTCCATCTCCAGCAAATACTGATTTAGAATTAGGATCATCAGAAGTATAAGTAAATCCTCCTGGTTCTGCAATAATTCCTGTTATAGCGCCATCTTGAATTGTAACTAGTGCAGTTCCTTCAGGAACGACGATTTTACTACCATTAGTAATTATATTTTCGCTTCCTTTTGTATTTTCACCACGACCAGCATTTTGTCCTTTAGGCATAGCCTCAAATAATGCTGCTGTTGCTGGAACATTAGGTCTTGGTATGTAATAATCTTGCCATTGATCAGCAAATGTACCACCTAAAGCTCCTTTAAATGCTTGAATAAATCCCATATTTTTTTACCTACCTTTCATATATTGTTGAGATTTGAATAATAGAGAAATTATGTGTATTATTAATACAGCCACCATTATTCATATTCATTGTAACATAAAATTACTAAAATGTCTTTATTTTTTTTAAATTAAACATTTTTATATACAATTTATGGCTTATATATAATAGATATGGTTGATATATTAGCTTAAGACTTAGAATAAGGCTTAAGTTAACACTTTGAGACCATAGACTCAAAGTGAGCATAATAAAAAGAACCTTAGTTCTTTAAGTCTTCACTTCCAAATGGATAAGGACATAGTTCTTTTACTGTATATACTTCTTTATCACCATCATTACTATATAATGTTACTTCTGAATCAGTACTAAAGAATTCACTAATTACTTGTCTACATATAAAGCAGCAACTAGAAATTTTCTCACTATCGCACATAACATATAGTCTACTGAAATCTCCTTTAGTATAACCACTGGCAATTGCAGTATCTATAGCTACTCTCTCAGCACATATTGTAGCTCCATAAGAAGCGTTCTCAATGTTTACTCCGCCAAATGATTTACCATCTTTCATTAAACATATCGCAGCTACTCTAAAGCCAGAATATGGACTATAACTATTTTTTAATAATCTCTTTAAACTTTCTTCCATTATAACCCTCCTAGTAAAATGATTATTTTAGGTATAAATATTATTATTCCTATTATTAATGAAAAAATACTTGTTACTAATACACTACCTGCGGATACATCTTTAGCTATTCTAGCTAGTTCTTGATATTCTTTAGTAACTAAGTCTACTGTTCTTTCTATCGCGGTATTTATTATTTCAGCAGTAAGTACTAAACATATCATAGTTAATATAATGATAAATTCTATTTTATCTATTTTTAGTATGTACGATAATATTAAAGCTATAATACCAAGAGCTATTTCTCTTTTGAAGTTTTTTTCATTCTTTGTCACATAACTTATACCATCTAAACAATTTTTAACACTACCTTTAAAAGTTCTTTTATCTTTTGATTTCAAACTCATTTAGTAGTTCCTCCTGCTTACCAAACATAACTTTTTCTTCCTCTAGAGTCATATGATCATATCCAAGTAAATGAAGTAATCCATGGGTAGCTAAGAAACACACTTCTCTTTCTCTAGAATGGTTGTATTCTACAGCCTGATCATAAGCAACATCTATGGCTATATAGATATCTCCTAATAGTCTAAAAGAGTCATATACTATATCAGGATTATCTTCAAGAGCAAATGATATAACATCAGTTACTCTATCTGTATGACGATATTCTCTATTTATATTATGTATTTCTTCGTTACTTACAAAAATTATATTAAAAATAGCCTCTTTTAATTCTAATTTTTCTACGACAAAATCCATATATTTTTCTAGTTTATCTAATTCTTTTATTTCTTTATTGGTATTATTTATTATTTCAAACATTATATTATTCCCCCTATCATACCAAATATATTTATATTAAATGAATATATAATAACTAATACTAAAATTATTATTATTAAAATATCTAGTACAGTATCATTTCTAAATAGTTTTACTTTACTTCTAATGGCATCTAGTCCTATATATATTAAGAAACCTACTATTCCACCTATTAGATTTAGAATGATATCATCTATATCGAATACTCTACCAATATAATATTGTACTGTTTCAATGGTAAGTGATGTTATTAAAGTTAGAATGGTTGCTACACTAAACTTTCTATTTTTTAATAGATATGAAGATAGAAAACCAAATGGTATAAAGAGCATTATGTTACCTATAACATTCCTTATAAACTTTGGTGAGCCAAAACTATATCTAAATATTTCTTTGAATGGTACAAAGTTTGATGCTCCATAGTTTACATCTTGAAATGTTACGACATGGAATAGACATAATAAGTAGATTATTGATATTAGATATATTAATTCTCTATGTAATAAAAACTTCTTATGTTTAGTTATTAAGTATGTTATTCTTAGACTACATATTATTACTAATATTATTATTAACATAGGCCAAACATCCGGAAGTACTTCCATAACTGCTTTCTTTATCACTAAAACCATCTCCTTTTTACTACATATTAATTATATCTTTTTTTTGTTATTTTATCAATATATTTAAAAGAAAAAATACCATTATTGGTATTAATTATCTAAATCATATTTATCTAAATCTTCCGCTATTTCAAGTTGAGATTTTATAATGTTTTTAACTCTGTTTTTGTATACTGTAATGTTTTTCTTTAGAAGCATAGCCTCATGTTCTGTCTTTTCAGCATTTAAAAGAGCTTCATGTACTATAGAATTAGCATTATTACGAGCCTCTTCAACAATCATATTTGCTTCTTCACGAGCAAGAGTTTTGATTCGATCTGAAGTCTGCTGGGCCGCAAGGATGGCCTCAGATAATTTTACTTCTTCTATTTTCTTCTCTTTTAGTTTTTCCTCTAATGAAGAGATCTTTACTTGTAAAAGAGAATTATCATTATTTAACTTTTCTAGTCTTTTAATGACTACATCTATAAATCTATTTACTTCTTCAACATTATAGCCATTTTGTACTATAGTAAATCTCTTCATAAGTCACCTACTTATCTTACCATTCTAAATCTATATCTGTTTTCTTTTTATTTTTATCGTCTTCTTCGCTGATTGTACCTTCAACATTTACATTTTTAGGGGTACATAAAAATATTCCCATACCTATTTTTTGAAGATCTCCTCCAAGAGCATATACTGTACCACTTAAAAAGTCTACGATTCTTTTTGCTTGATCTGGAGTTACTCTTTTCATGTTAACTACTACAGTATTTCTTTTCTTTAAATGGTCTGCGATTTGTTGACTTTCAGAATAAGCTCTAGGTTCAAGTAATATCATTTTTCCATTTCCTGAAGTTACTGCTTTTTCATTATCATAGTATTCGTCTTCATTATTTTCATCCATAACTTCTTCAGTCACAAATTTTTTTAATTTACTTAATGCCATAACAATCTCTCCTATTCTTCTTTAATTTTATCATATATTTTTTTAAATTACAATAACTTTTAATCACAATTTAATGTAAAATCATAAGTGAAATTTTTGGTAGTACAATTATATGTTACTTTTACTGTTTCATTTAGTAATATGGTACTATTATCTTTAGGATTAACTAACTTATTATCTGTTAGCTTTAAATCTCCTGAATCTATTAAATCTTGTATTTTTATTTCTTTTTCTGTACCACAGCTAAATCCTAACTGATACTTATTATTTGTTACATATATTTTAGTGGCATTTTTAATACTATCTTCAAGATTATGACATGATTTTATGTTATTTTTATTGATAAGGGTAATAACATTTGGTACTAATATTAACATTAGTAAAGCTAGTATTGCTATTACCATTATTGTTTCAATTAATGTAAATCCTTTTTTATTCATAATATCATTTCCTTTATTTTATTAATTATGTTCACTATAAGCCTTACTTTGTAAGTCTTATTAGTGTTTAATTAAGCCAAGTTAAACTTGTCTTAATTAAATGTATCCAAGATACCTATCATATATAAGCATAAAATATATACTTAATTACTTATTTATTATTTTATGATGATATATAAACAGTACAAACAGTATTACTGGTAACATTCTTTATTGTAAATTTACCATCAACTTGAGATGTACCATAATATGATTCTGTAATTGATGCTGACTGTCTATTGGTACAACTAACAGAATCAAAAGTATACCAGGCACCTCCGGTAATTACTGCCGATCCAGTACCGCCAGAAGAAACATAAATTTCTTTTACAACTGTTGCAGCAGCACCATCTAAAGATTTCATTATTCTAACTGTGTATGTAGTTGTAGTTACTTTACTAGTGGTTAGATTTACTGTAACTGCACTTGTTCCCATCGTTTTGTGGCAAGGAATTGATTCTGTACACGAATCCATTGTATGTCCTGTTGAAGAGGTTCCATAGTAATAATATTCAGTACCATATTCTACGCTTAATGTTATATTAGAAGTCGAAGAACTAAAACTACTCGCTCCATTTATTTTATAATATATTGTACTTACACCCTCATCTTTAGTTAATGTTAAAGTGTAGGTAGAAGTAGTATTTTTTTTATTATTGTATTCGTTTTCTATATTTTCTACTATGCCATCTAGTCTATTTTTTCTGGCAGTTAATACTGTTAAATAAGAACCCACTAGTAGAGCAAATAATATAAGTAATCCATATAATATTCCAGTTATAGCAAATCCTTTATTATTTAACTTCATATTTATTCCTTTCCTAGTAGGTAATTACTTTCTTGTCTGTTTCTACTAATTTATCTTTATTACTTTCTTTTATAGTGATGATATTAGGATCACCATCGGATATGTATCTATTCTTCTCTAAATTGGTAAAGACCATTTCTATATCAAACTCTTTACCATTGTTATCATAAGCTCTACATCTTTTTAAGAAAGTCTTATCAAAGTCTTTATCAAAGCATGATACTTCTGGTTCCCAACCTACTCTTAAAGCTGCTTCGGTATCATAAGTTTTATTATTATAAGTGGTAGATAATACATATTTAAAATTATCATGTGTTTTGGTATATGGACTGCCAAATGGTAAGGCTATTATTTTTACATATTTGCCTGGAATTAGTTCTTCTAGTTTATCATAGACATAAGCTATTTCTTTTTGTACTCTATCACTACTTGATTTCTTTATATCTAGATGGGTTTGGGTATGATTACCTATATCATAACCATTAGCTACCATCCATTTTAATATTTTTTCATTATATTCACTTTGATTAAAAATACCACCATTTACAAAGAAGGTTGCTGTTACATTAGCGTCTGGGTGTTTCTTTTTAAATTCTTCGAGTATGCCGACAGCACTATTTTTATCGATAATAATATTACCATTGTCATCTAAGCCTGTTACTTTGATATTATCTTCATTGCCATCATCAAAGGTAAGTATTATTGGGCTTTTACCATATTCTACATCTACTTTACCATTAATATAATCATCTAGTCTTATCATTCTATAGCCTTTTTCATAATAGAACTCTAAATCTTTTCTAAAGGCTTCAGGAGTTCTATTATAACCATCTTTATCGACATTGCCTCCTACTGTACCAGTACTATTACTAGTTTTTTCTCTGATACCATGATACATCATAATTGGCACTTTACCTAGTTCATTTATGCCATCAGAGGCTAGCTTATCTTTATCTATTTTTCCTTTTGATATTACTACTGTGATAATGTCATTATCTTTTAGTTCAGTACCTTTTTTGATACTTTGTGATATTACTTTATCTTTTTCTATTTCATCACTATATTCATAACTTACTTCTAGTTTTAGATTATTATCTTTAGTAAAGGTATTAGCTTCTTCTAGTGTGGTTAATTCTATCATAAGAAGTTTTTTATCTTCTTTACTTCTATTTAATATAAAGAATACTCCTAGTACTAAGATTATTACTACTATAATAAATACTATTATTTTACCAATATTTGATTTTCTTTTCTTTCTCATTATATAGTCTCCTATTCATAAGTTAATTATAATACATTTTATTTATTTTGAAAAGATATAAATACTAAAAAATAACATCTTGATATTTGATGTTATCTTTATTTATTAATTATTTCTTAAGTACTCTAATACTTCATTAAATGTATCTACTTTGATTATATCCATATCGTAGTTATATTTTTCTTTAACACTAATGGCTTCTTCGTAATTAGCACTTGGTACAAAGACAATGTCCATATTATTATTATAGGCTCCCATTATTTTGTATTTTACACCATCTATTTCTCCAACAGTACCATCTAGATTTATAGTACCAGTACCAGCAATATTTCTTCCTTTGATTAGGTCTTCACCTGATATAGCATTATAAATAGTAAGAGTTAACATTAAACCTCCAGAGGAACCTGATTCACTATTTTTAAACTTGATAGTTATTTCTGGATCTAGATCATATTCATAGTCGGTAGTTATAATAATACCTATTATTTTTCTATTATCTTCCAGTACTACTTTACTTTCTACTTCTACTTCTTTATCATCTCTTAGTACTTTGAATTTTATTACATCATTTTCATTACTATTATTTATTATTTCTCTAATAGCATTTACATCTTCACAAGTAGTATCATTTACAGTAAGAATGATATCTCCTACTTCAAAATTATTATCATTAGTCTTAGCCATAACTATGTTTTTCTTACTTTTGATATTTATAGTTTTGCCTGCTTCTTTGTAGGCGACAATAGTGGCAGCATCTAAAGAATTATCACGCATTATTTTATTTCTTTTATTTATATCTTTAACACTTTCATTAGATATTTGTCTATCTTTATTGCTATTTATTTCTTCTCCTTTTACTTTGGCCACTAGATAAGAAAATGGCGTAGCATCATATTCACTAACATATAGCATATTAATAGATCCTTCTTTATCTTTTTCATAGCCGGACATTTCTACTCTATCAGTAATATTTATAGTACCACCAGTAGTCATTATATAGTATGGTAATCTTACTGTGGTAAATAATACTAATAATATTAATACTAATACAAACTTATAATTTTCTTTAATAAAGTTTTTTATCTTTTCTTTCATATTCTTCTCCATTTCTATTTTCTTATGTTATATCATATAATCTATTATGAAAAAATATTCTAATTTAGTTATTGTTATATTAACTTTTATTATTTTAATAGTTATACTATTTAATAAAACTATTGTATCACAAACTATTATTAATTCTTTTTACATTTGGTTTAATACTTTAGTTCCTTCAATGCTTCCAATGTTTATTATTTCTGATATATTAATTAATTATAATTTTACTAAGTATATACCTAATAAGATAATTAATTTTATATCTAAAATATTTAATATTAGTAATAATGCTACTTTAATAGTATTACTCTCTTTGGTATCTGGATTTCCTCTTAATGCTATGAATATTATTACTAGTTATAATAATAATTTAATATCTAAAGAAGAAGCAGAACATTTATTATTATTTAATCATTTTCCTAATCCTTTATTTGTTTTAAATACTGTCGGGGTATTATATTTAAATAATAATAAATATGGAGTAATTATACTTATTAGTACTTATCTAAGTAGTATTATACTTGGTATTTTAGTTAGAAATAAGAATACTCTAACTAATAATAATTGTATAACTAAAAGTAGTAAAAGTCAAACTTTTACGGAGATATTTTCTAGTTCTATTAAGAAGAGTATTAACTCTCTACTTATGATATCTGTTACTGTATGTTTGTTTTTGATACTTAGTACTTTAATTATTAATATATTTCATTTGAAAAGTTATTTATCTCTTGGTATTAAGGGTATATTAGAAATGACTATGGGATTAGAACATCTATCTAAGATGAATATTAGTAATATATTTAAAGTTATATTATCTTCAGGTATTATATCTTTTGGAGGTTTATCAATTCATATGCAGGTTATATCTATTTTAGATGAAATGATAAGATATAGAAATTATTTTATTGGTAGAATATATCAGGTATTAATATCTTTAGTTATATCTTTGATATTATTTTATATAATATAAAAGACTGAATATTACTTCAGTCTTAGTATTTAATATGGTGACCTGTATGGAATTCGAATCCATGAATGTTGCCTTGAGAGGGCAATGTGTTAAGCCACTTCACCAACAGGCCATTAATAACACCTTTTTTCAAAGGACATTATTATTTTATCATAATTTATTTTTATTTACAACGATTTTTTGTTAATTCTTAATCTATATTTATAAGTTCATAATTGCTATTACCAAAATCTATTGAGGTTGATGCATCAATTATATGATTACCTTGTCTTGATTCTATTCTTTCTATTAGATGGTCTTTTCCTTTATCACTACTATTATAGACTAAATCTAAACAGGCTTTATCGATAGCTACTGGATCAGTACTAGATAGAATACCGATATCTTTCATGCAAGGATCTTCTGCTTTGGCGCAGCAATCACAATCTACACTCATATTTTTCATTACATTAATATAAGCAATATTTCCTTTGAATTTATTATGAACTGCTGAAGCAGCATCCGCCATTGACTCGATGAACTTTTCTTGACTTGGAATATTGTTCCGTAAATCATTTATATTGGTTGTTTTACCTGCGGTATGGATATAGGCTTTACCACTACTTGAAGCAAAACCTATTGATAATTGTTTAAGTGCCCCACCAAAGCCTCCCATTGGATGGCCTTTGAAGTGTGATAACACTAAGATACTGTCATAATTATTTATATGCTCTCCAACATAATCTTCTTTGATTATTTTACCATTTGGTATATCTAAAGTTGTATATCCTTCACTATCCATAATATCTACTTTATAATATTTATCCCATTCGTGTTCTTTCATTAATTTTTTATGTTTTTCAGTAGTATTTCTTGCTCCATCATAGGCTGTATTACACTCTATTACTGTACCTCCTACTTTATCTATTAATTTTTTCATGAAGTCTGGTCTTAGATAATTTTGATTACCTTTTTCTCCTGAATGTAATTTTACTCCGGCATTTCCCTTTAATTCTATACCTAGTGCTTCATATATTTTTACTAATGATTCACTAGTTATTTCTTTTGTAAAATATACTTTACTTTTATTCATGTTATTAATCTCCTTTATCTATATTTAGATTATAACATATTAATAAATATTTATACAAGTTTTTTATATTTGAAAAATAAATAGACTATTTATTCAATAATCTATTTATTCTTTCTTCTATTTTATCTTTTCCTAATAATTTCATTATTTCATATAAATCAGGAGTCATACTTTTACTAGTTAATGCTACCCTTAGCACTGTAGAAATATCCGCTACTGATCCTTTGTACTTATCTGGATTTTCTTTATATTCTTTCATATTACTGCAATATCCTAAACTATCAGTTAATAGTTTGATGTTATTAAACCATGCTTCTTTATCAGAAACATTATAATATTTATCCATATAAGTGTTTAATATAGTACTTATTTCTTCTTTATCTGTAATACTACCCCATTCATAATTACTTGGATTATATAATTCATCATACATATAGAATATTTGATTTTTTACCTCACTAAAACTAGCATAGTCTTTTCTTGGTTTCTTTTGTTCTCTTTCAATATTTAATATATTTTTTGTATATTCTTCATATTTTGTAATTAATTCATAAAAGTCTTTGTCATATTCTTTAGACCATTTGGATAATTCATTATATACCTCATCTTTAGTCATTTTACTAATATAATTTCTAGATATATTATTTAATTTTTCTAAATCATATAATGCTCCTGATGGAGACATCTTTTTAGGTGAGAAAGTGAAATCTAAGAAAGTTTTATCTGGATTAGCATTATGCCATTCTTCATAATTAGAGTTAGCTATAGTCATTAATGATTCTATTACTGCAATAGCGGGATAACCTTTTTCACTATAGAAACTCATTGAAGCTTCAGGATCTTTTCTCTTACTTATTTTTCTTTTAGTTTCTCCGTCTTGTTTTAGTATTAATGGAATATGTATATATTTTGGAGCTTTATAACCAAATGATTTAAATAATTCAATGTGTAATGGTACAGAAGATAACCATTCTTCTCCTCTTACTACATGAGTAGTATGCATCAAATGGTCGTCTACTAGATGAGCAAAATGATATGTTGGCAATAAGTTATCTGATTTCATGATTACAACATCTTGATCATTTTCTGGAAATTCGATTCTTCCCTTTACTAGGTCCTCAAAAACAAATCTTTTATCTGGATCACCCATAGACTTAAATCTTATGACATATGGCTCGCCATTCTTTATTTTTTCGATTGCAGTTTCAATATTTATATTTCTACATCTAGCAAATCTTCCATAATATCCAGTTCGCATCTTCTTTTCTTCTTGATTTTTTCTTAAGTCTTCTAGTTCTTCTTTGGCGCAGAAACATGGATAAGCTCTTCCCATTTCTATTAATTTTTTGATATAGGCATGATATATTTCTTTTCTTTCACTTTGAATATATGGTCCATAATTACCTACTATTTCACCTTTATATTCATATTCGTCTGGAATCATACCATACTTATACAAGGTTTCCATAATTTTATCAACAGCATCTGATACTTCTCTTGCTTTATCAGTATCTTCATTTCTTAGAAAGAAAATACCATTACTACTCTTAGCTATACTATAGTCAACTAGAGCACTCATAAAGTTACCAATATGCATATATCCTGTTGGACTAGGAGCAAATCTTGTTACTTTTTCTCCTTCTTTTAATTCTCTTTCTGGGTATAGACTCTCATAGTAATCTACATCATGTTCTAGATTAGGAAATATTAAATCTGCTAAATCTTTATTTGTCATATTATCACGTCCTTTAATTATTTTATTAAATTATTACATAGGTATACATTATACCCACTTCTTCTCTAGATAAATATAATATCTATGAAAGGAGAATGGTATTATGTACGGATATGGATATCCAGGTTATGGTTACGGTTATAACAATAGTGGATACTGGATAATTATAGTTGTTCTAATTATATTCTTTGTTTTATTCTGGGGTAATGGTTCTTGCGGATGTAGAAGAAATAATTGCTGCAACTAATATTTAAATAAAGCCCTTTAATCAAGGGCTATTTTTTATATGGTTGCCCCGGTTAGATTCGAACTAACGAATGCCAGAGTCAGAGTCTGGTGCC
>SAMEA104315429__coassemble_704_pt1 | contig 21014 bp, 17 predicted proteins | sample SAMEA104315429__metabat2_high_PE_036 | metagenome-assembled genome bin SAMEA104315429 (sample SAMEA104315429) | gut metagenome | biome: Monkey gut; feature: monkey-associated habitat; material: faeces | place: China | collected 2013 | reverse complement strand
ATAGCAGTAATAGTGCTAGGTAGCCATAGAAAATAGATTGAAAAAATCAGAGCGCCTCAGGGGGTCGCTCTGATAACACTAGTTTGAAGAGAACACCTCGCAAATAGGTGTTAGCCATTTTTATTATGACTAATTTCTCTTTCCATATACATTATATGATAATTTTAATAAAAAAGCAATAACTTTTATAGAGAACAAATAAATATTCATAATGGAGACTACAGGCTCCATTATACTACTTAAGACCTTAGGCTTAAGTAGATATAACATAAAATATAAAAATATCCTAGATTTTCTTTTAAATATTTGGTAAAATATAAAAGTAGGATGTGAAGTATATGTACTTAAAAGAAATAAAAGCTTATGGATTCAAATCTTTTGCAGATAAAATAAATATAGAATTTGGTAAAAATATAAATGGAATAGTAGGACCTAATGGATCTGGTAAATCAAATATAGTAGATGCTGTTAGATGGGTGCTTGGAGAACAATCTATGAAGAGTTTAAGAGGAGATTCTTCTTTAGATGTAATCTTCTCTGGTAGTGATAGTAGAAAACCACTTAATAGTGCTTCTGTTACTTTAGTATTTGATAATGAAGATAGAAGCCTTCCTATTGACTTTAGTGAAGTATCTATTAAGAGAATGGCTTTTAGAACAGGAGAAAATGAATACTATATAAATAATGAGAAAGTAAGATTAAAAGATATTACTGAACTTTTAACTGATAGTGGTACCGCTAAAGAGAGTTTTAATATTATAAGCCAGGGTAAGATAGATGAAATATTATCTAATAAGCCAGAAGATAGAAGAATAATATTCGAGGAGGCAGCTGGTGTATTAAAATATAAAAGAAGAAAAGAAGAAGCCTTAAGAAAACTAGATAAAACTAATCAAAACTTAAATAGAGTTAATGATATTATTAATGAACTAGATAGTAACTTAGCTCCTTTACTTGAAGCCTCTAATAAGGCTAAGAAATATACTGAAATTAAAGATAGACTATCTAATATAGAGGTATCTTCAATTGCTTATGAAATTAATAATTTAAATACAGAATATCAAAATGGCAAGAAGAGAGTAGAAGAGTTAGAAAATGAAATAGCTAGTATATCTAGTAATTCTTCTTCTTATGATGTCGATGTTTTAAAGTATAAAGATAAATTAAGAGAAATAAGAGAGGCTATTAATACAAAACAGTCTAAGATAATAGAACTTACTAAAAGGGAAGAACAAATAGCTAGTGATATTAAATTACTTGAAGAGAGAAATAAATATAAGAGTGATGAATCTAGAATATCTAATAATATTATTAAATTGAAAGAAGAACTTGTTAATATTAATTCTTATATTAATGATGAGAAGAATAATATTGATATTTTAAATAAGAAGATAGAGGTTATTAATGATAGTATTAAGACTTCTACTGATAACTATAATGAAAATAGTACTAAGAAGAATAATCTTAATAATATTTTACTTAAGAATAATAGAGAGATTGATAGTATTAAATATAGAATAGAATACTTAGAGAATACTCTTACCAGTGGTACATTACTTCCTAAGAGTATTAAGAGTATCCTAGATAATCCTAAGTTTAATGGTGTACATAATGTTATATCTGAACTTATTAATGTAGAAAGTAGATATGGTACTGCAATTAGTACTGCTCTTGGAGGAGCATCTTCTTACTTAGTCGTAGATACTCCTAGTACTGCTAAAGAACTAATTGGTTACTTAAAAGAAAATAATTTAGGTAGAGCTACTTTTTATCCATTATCAGTAATTAATGGTAAGTACATAGATAATGAAGTATTATCTAGTTTAGAATATATACCAGGATATATTGGTAATGGAAGTAGTCTTGTTACTTTTGATAATAAATATAAGAATATTATTGATAATGTTCTTGGTAATATTATTATCGTAGATAATATAGATACTGCTAATAAAGTTAGTGCTAGTATTAATAAGAGATATAAGATAGTTACCTTAGATGGACAAGTAGTTAATGTAGGAGGATCTTTAACTGGTGGATCACAAATTAAGAGTAATAATACAATATCTATTAAATATGAGATAGAAGAATTAAGAAGAAAGAGTTTTTTCTTTGAAGAGAAGAATAAGAATATACTTAAAGATATTGCTAATATTGATAAAGATATTATGGAATATACTAGTAGAATTCATTCTCTAAGTAGTGAGAAGGTAGAGTATGAGAGTACTATTGCTAGTATTAAGAATGATTATGATATTAGATTAAGAGATAAAGAAAGTAAAGAAAAAGAACTTAAAGATTTATCTAATATTAGTAATAATACTAGTGAAGAAGATAATCTTATTAAATCTTTATCGGAAGTTAGGGAAAGTATTTCTAACATTAATAAAGAGATTAGTATATTAAAAGTAGATGAAGATAAGACTAATAATTTAATTAATGAGATAGAAGAGACTTCTAGAATGAATAATAGTCATATTAGTAAGAAAGAAAAAGAACTTAATAGTCTTAATATTATGATTAATAGAACTGATGTTAAGTTAGATAATTTACTTAATACTTTGACTAATGATTATAATATGACTTATGAGTTTGCTATTAATAATTATAAACTTGATATGGAACTTGAGACCGCTAAAAGAGAAGTTGTTAAACTTAAAGATAATCTTAGTTTACTTGGTAATGTTAACTTAGATGCTCCTCTTGAGTATGAAAGACAGAAAGAAAGATATGATTTCTTGAATGGTCAAAAGAATGATTTAGTTAATGCTGAAAATACTTTATATGATATTATTAAAGAGATGGATGCTATTATGAAAGAAAAATTCCTAGATACTTTTAATAGAGTAAAAGAGGAATTTAAGGTTGTATATAGAGAATTATTTAAGGGTGGTAAGGCTGAACTATCACTTACTGATCCGGATAATTTATTAGAAACTGGTATTGAGATTAAAGCAGAACCTCCTGGTAAGAAACTTCAGAGTATTAGTTTATTATCTGGTGGTGAGAAGACATTTACTGCTATTTCATTATTATTTGCTATACTTAATATTAGGCCAGTACCTTTCTGTTTATTTGATGAGGTAGAGGCTGCTCTTGATGATGCTAATGTTGAAGCTTTTGGTAGATACTTAGATAAATATAGGAATAAAACTCAGTTTATTATTATTACTCATAAGAAGAAAACTATGGAATATGCTGATATTTTATATGGTATTACTATGGAAGAGTCTGGTGTTAGTAAGATAGTATCTGTTAAATTAGAAGATGTTAAGAAAGATTAGATTCTTTCTTTTTCTTTCTTTATGTTCACTTTAAGTCTTAAGTAAACTTAAGTCTTCCAGTGTTAGATTAAGCCTAATTCTTAGTCTTAATCTAATATATCAACCATATCTATTATATATAAGCAGTAACTATATATTTAATTTTAATTAGTATTTATTTTTTGGTCGAAAATTTCGACCAAAAGATTATCACTTTCATCATCAGTAAGTTTAAAACAATATCTTTCAGGAAACTTTTCTATGTTATTTTTAACTGCTTCATTTATTCTTTTTGTTTCAACATTATAAAGTTTAGTCAAGTCAGAATCTAACATAACCTGTTTTCCTCTAATTTCATATATCATATTTTCTATTTTCACGTCATTTTTAATAATTACATTATTCATTTATTGTGCCTCCTTTTTTGAAGTCGAAAATTTCGTACATCAAAGAATTATTTATTAAATCTTTCTCTTTATCATTGTCTTAGTGTTTATAATGATATAAATATTAACATGTATCAATGTATTATTTTAAATTTAAATATACATTTATGGCTTATATATAATAGACTTTATTTTGAGACTAAAGTTAGGCTCAAAATAACACTATGAGACCTTGGCTCATAGTGAAAGGAATAAAAAATAATATATTTATATAGATATTTATCTATTTTTATGATAGAATTAATATTAGTGATGAGGTGTAAGTATGAATAATAAACAAAATAATAAGATAACAAGTAGAGATGTAGATTTTGCTAAATGGTATACTGATGTAGTAATGGCCGCTAAACTAAGTAGTTACTCTAATACTAAAGGATGTATGGTAATAGAACCTAATGGTTATGCAATATGGGAAAATATGCAAAAAGTATTAGATAGTATGTTTAAAGAAACAGGACATAAAAATGTATATATGCCTTTATTAATACCAGAGAATCTACTAAAAAAAGAAGGAGAATTAGTAAAAGGATTTGCTCCTGAAGTAGCATGGGTTACTGAAGGTGGTAATAAAAAATTAGATGAAAGACTATGCATTAGACCTACATCAGAGACAGTATTTTCTGATTACTATGCTAGTACTGTTAAATCTTATAGAGATTTACCTAAATTATATAATCAGTGGTGTAGTGTATTAAGATGGGAAAAAGAAACTAGACCATTCTTAAGAAGCAGAGAATTCTTATGGCAGGAAGGACATACTATTCATGAAACTAAAGAAGAAGCTGAAGCTGAAACATTAAATATGCTAAATATTTATAATAAGTTCTTTCATGATTACTTAGCTATTCCTAGTATCGTAGGTAGAAAAACAGAGAAAGAAAAGTTTGCAGGAGCAGAGTATACATATACAGTAGAAGCCCTTATGTATAATGGAGTAGCTCTTCAGTCAGGTACTAGTCATTTCTTTGGACAAAAGTTTTCTAAAGCTTATGATATTAAATATTTAAATAGAGAAAATAAATTAGATTATCCTTATCAAACTTCTTGGGGAGTAAGTACCAGAATGATGGGAGCTTTAATAATGGTTCATTCTGACGATTATGGACTTGTATTACCTCCTAGAATAGCTCCTAATAAAGTAGTTATTATTCCTATTAGTAATGATTTAGAAGTAATGAGTATGGCTAATGATTACTTAGATAAATTAAAGAAAGAAGGAATAGAGGCTTATATTGATGATAGTGAGAAGTCTCCTGGATATAAATTTGCTGAAGCTGAAGTACTTGGTATACCTGTTAGAATAGAAATAGGTAAGAGAGATCTAGAAAATAATGTTATTACTTTAGTAAGAAGAGATACTAGAGAAAAAAGAGAGGTATTTACTAATACTGATATAGTTCATGATGTTAAAATATTACTCGAAGATATCCAAAGAGATATGTATGATAGAGCTCTAAGAAGAAGAGAAGAAATGACTTATACTTGTACAGATATCGAAGACTTTAAGGATATTATTAATAATCATCCTGGATTCGTTAAGGCTATGTGGTGTGGAGATACTGCTTGTGAAGAAAAAATAAAAGAAATTAGGGGATGTAAATCTAGATGCATTCCATTTGAAGAAGAACATCTAAGTGATAAGTGTATTGTATGTGGCAGGGAAGCTAAACACTTAGTTATTTGGGGTATTCAATATTAATATAGAACTATAGTTTTATCTACTATAGTTTTTTTACATAGTAAAAAGAAAGGAGCCACTATGAAAAGAGAAAAAATTATAATATTATTAGAAAGGATTAAAAAAAATAAATTAGAACCACAGAGTATAAAGTTTATCTTAAAACAAGATGAACAAGTTCTAAATAAACTAGTTAATTTAAAAGAAGAATTATTTACTAAAGGAATAAATTTAGTTAATATTTATACTGGTGATACTATTTTAGAAGCACTAGATATTTTAAGTGATTCAAAGTATTCATATACCTATGAAGTACTTATAAATGATAATCTTATTAAGAGGGGATTATCACTTGGTTTTGGAAGAATTATTAATTCTTTATGTGCAGTATATTCTTCTGAATATCTTAAATGTATACTTTGTAATAGAACTGATATTCCTACTGATATGTTGTTTATATGTACTGAGATAATTAAAAATACAAAGCATTATTTCAATGCTAAATATGTAAGTGAAGTATTATGTTCAGGAATAATACTAAATGATGAAATACTACCACTACTTAAAGAGATTACTACTACTGATAAAATATATTGTGCTAGATACATTAGTGATATATTAATATATAGTACCTTAGATTTAGATACAATATCTTTAGGAATATATGAAATAATTAATAATTCAGGAGAAGAATATACTTCTAGATGTATTAGTAGATTACTATGTCATGGTAATAATATTGATAAAGAAATTATTAAGGAAGGTATCAAATTAATAAATAATACTACAAGTAATTATATGGCGGAATCTTTATGTGAAGTCTTAATAAATAGTTATAATATCCCAAATGATTTAATTCTTAGCAAAGTAAGAGTGTTAATAGAACAAAAAAATAATTATTTAATAAGAATTATGAAAGATGATATAATTAGTTTTTTTGATGTAGAAAGATATTCTAATGATAATGATATTAATAATTTAATTGATGTAGTTAATGAAGAGGATAATGATGATATAAATATAAAAACTTTATCAAAAATACTTAGAAAATAATAAATATTAGAACAAATATTTTAAATTTATTGACTTTTACTATAAAAATATAATAAAATTATTTTATAGTGAGGTAATGGTTATGGAAGTATTTGATGTATATAATGATTTTAAAAATAAAGTTTTAATTAATAGGAGTAGTAAAATAGCAGAATTATTAGATAGTTTAAGTTATAATGAAATAATAAAAGGAATAACAATTGTAAGTAAATATAATGATGATAATGATGCCCTAGAAGCTTTAAATATATTTATAAATGCTAAATATGATTCAATATATAAATTGTTAATTAATGATACCGCTATTAAGGGTAATGTTTCAATAGAAGGTGCTAGGTTAATTAATGAGTCAAGAGAAGGATTCAATGCTGCAAATGCTTTAGATGTATTATGTAATGAATTATCAATAGAAAATAGTTTGGCTATAGAAGGAGCAAAGATAATTAATAATTCTAGTAATTGGTATAATGCCTATTATGCTAGATATCCACTGACTTCAATTACTGCTATTAAAAAAGGAATAGCATTAGAGGGTGCTAGAATTATAAATGAATCACCAAATGAATTTAATGCTTTCTTTGCTAGTTTAGTTCTATGTAATGAATATGCTATTAATAATGATATGGCAATTATGTTAGCTGAAGAGATAAATGAAGCTAACAGTTGGGTAACCACAAATAATATAATAGATAAATATTTAATCGGAAAGATTACTTCTTTTGAAGAAGATCATTTGCATAGTGATGAAGTTTATACACTTTTATCTAACAATAATATTAGAAAAAAAGTAAAATGTAGTTGCAAATTTTGAAATTTATGTTATACTAGTGCCAGTTTTTGGGGTGATATGATGGTAAAAGAAAATTTAGAGAAAATAAGAGATGAATTAATTAAATTAGATGATAAAAGAAAATTTAAAGATATTCTTCCGAAAAGAAGTTGTTATCAAGAAATTTATGAAGTAAATAAAAATAAATTAAATGATACTGCTATATGTTATATGAATTCCGTTATTACTTTTAAACAGCTATTTAGTAAAATATATAATTTGGTTAAAGCTCTTACTGAAATTGGTGTAAAGGAAGGAGATTCAGTGGCTATAAGTACATTAGCTACTCCGGAAGGGGTAATATCTTTCTTTGCTGTTAATTATATTGGCGCTACTGCTAATATGATAAATGTTTTCTCAGGTGGAGATAGAGAAATAGAAGAACAAATGAGAAAGTTTAATTCTAAAGTGTTAATAACACAAGATATATTTTATAATAAAAGAATTAGAAATATAATGGATAAAGTAGGAGTAACTAATGTAGTTGCGACTGGACTAGCCGATTCGTTACCTGTTACTTTAAATATGGATAGAGCAAAATTTGAAATGGTAGAATTTTTAAAGTCTTTTGGTAATCAGGTAAGCAAAGATAGCAGATGTATAAGATTTAACGATATGTTAAATGTGGGTAGAGAAATACAAATGGATATAAGACCTAAATATACTCCTAATAAGATAGCAATGGTTGCATATACAAGTGGAAGTACAGGAGAACCAAAGGCTGTTGCCGCTACTAACGAGGCTGCTGTATCAATGAAGTACTTAATGGGATTATCAGTAGATAATTTTGCTCCTAAAGATATTATGTTTAGTACATTACCATTATGGATATATTATGAATTAATAAATAGTATTTTTGATCCATTAGCATTAGGAGCAGCAGTAGCTCTAGATCCATTATTTGATGCTAAGAAAGTAGAAAAGAGATTTTCACAATATCATTTTAATCATTGGAATTCTATTACTCCTGATATAATAGAAATGACAAAAAATAAGAAAATGAAAGATTTTGACTTATCATTCTTGAAATCTATATCTATTGGTGGTGCTTCAATAGATCCAGAACATAGAGAAAAAGCATGTACTTTCTTAAGAGAAAGAAATTCAGATGTAGAAATATGGGATGGTTATGGTACTTCAGAAACATTAGGATGCATTTTCCTTGATAATAAACCACTTGAAGGTAATATATATAAAATAGTAGATATAGAAACTAAAGAAATAGTACCAGAGGGTAAGGTTGGAGAATTATATGTACTTACTCCTAGTTTGATGAAATGTTATTATGGTAATGAAAAATTAACTAATTCGACTTTAGATATTGATAAAGATGGTTATGTTTGGTTTAAAACAGGTGATTTATTCCATGAATATAGAGATAAAGATAATAAATTAAAAGTAAAATATGATGGAAGAATTAGAAGAATGGAAATATCTAAAGATCCAAATGGTGTTCCGTGTAAATTAATACCAGATGAAATAAATAGAGTGGTAAAAGAAGTAGATGGTGTACAAGAATGTGAAACTATAATAGTAGATGATAAAAAATACTTAACAAGAGCAGTTACATTTATAACACTTGAAAATGAAGAAGATATTAAGAGTATAAAGAGTACTACTATTAAACACTGCCAGGAGAGTTTACCTATATATATGGTACCAGTAGATATAATAGTGGTTAAAAACATACCAAAACTAACATCAGGTAAAAATAATATAGTTCTATTAGAGGATAATTATAAAAATAATAAAATCAAGAAAAGAGTTAGATAACTTTTTTCTTTTTTCTATTTAAAAATATTAATAATAATGATATAATGATGGTATAAGATTAGGAGGCGATATAATGACTTTAATTCTAATACAAGTAACTTGCCTAGTATTTTCACTAATATTAGTAATAACTTTTTTTGTAAGAAAAAATTATAATAGTTTAGAAAATAAACTATTCAAATGGCTAATGATAAGTAATAATATAGGGCTAGTTTTAGAACTAATTTGTTATTATGCATTCTCTATTTCAAGTAAGAGTATTTTATTATCTATTATAGCTCCAAGAATCTTATTATTTTATTTTTTAATATGGATAATAATATTTACTACATATGTTTTTGATATCTGCTACAACAAAGAGAAACAATATTTTGATAAAGATATGAATAAAATATATATTATTATGTCTATATTATTTATATTATCATCAGTAGCAATTTTAGTACTTCCTTTATATAATCATAATGATGGGGTATATTTCTATACTTATGGACCTGCGGTTAATTATTTGAATGCTATATATGCTGTAATGTTTATATTATGGATATATAAACTTATAAAAAATATTAAGTTTCTTAAGCAGAAAAAGTATTTACCAATATTCATATTTATATTTGTTGGAACAGTCATAGCTATTATTCAAAAGAGTAAACCAGAGTTATTATTAATTACTCCAATGGAAACAGTGATTGTATATTTAATGTATTTCACTATAGAAAATCCAGATATTAAATTAATAAAAGATTTAAGTTATACTAGAAGAATGTTAGAAAAGCAAAACGAAATGGTATCTGGTACTGTTAATAATTTAGCTATTAGTTTAAAGAATCCTCTTATGGAAATAACTAATTTTAGTAGTAAGAAAATTAATAAGAAAGATGAAGTGTCTTCATTTGAAGAAATTGAAAAGTTTAAAAAATTATCACTTAATTTAGTAGATCAAATTAATAAGATAATGGATTTAACTAGAATAGAAAATAGAGAGTTAAAAATAAAGAATAAGTTATATCAAACAGATAATTTAATTGATAGTATTAAAGATATTATTAATTTTAGAAATGTAGATGTTAGTTATAATATAGATGATAATATACCTAAAGTATTATATGGCGATGATGATAATATTAAACAGGCATTTACTTACTTAATAGAGTTTATTAGTAATTATTTTGATAGATATGATTTAACTATTGATATATCTAAAATATCTGTAAGAAATAATTGTAAACTTATGTTTGATATAATAGTAAGTTATAAAAATACTAAGTTAGATTTTATAGAGAGAGATAATAAATGTATAATAGAAACTAATGCTTGGGAGTATGAATTATATGATAGATTAGTAGAACTTCAAAAGGGTACTTCTGAAGTTAGGAAGGATAACTCTTCATTAATATTTAATTTTGCTTTATTTCAAAAAATTAAAGATACTGATGAAGCAGTAGAGGAAGAAGTTATAAAGTATAATAATTATAGTGGTAAAAAGATATTAGTAGCTTTAGACAATCATTTAGATATAAATAAGTTTACAGAGTTACTTGTAAATTATAATGTTGATATTAGTACTTCAAGTAGTATAGATGAACTTACTGAATTACTTAGAAGTGATAAAACATTTGATATAGTATTTTTATCTAATACTATATCAGGCATTGAAAACTATGATATTACTACCAGTGAAGAAAGAAAAAGAACAATGACTAAGTTATCCCTAATAGCGGGATATAAATTACAAGTTATTATGGTAACACTTGAAGATTATAAAGATAGTGATACTGAATATATAAAGATGCCTATATCTAAAGTAAAACTTGATGATATAATGATAAAATATCTAAGTGAAAAATAGGAAATAATTATTTACAAAGGTATAGATATTTGCTATAATATATCTTGTGAGAAAGGATTGATATAAATGACAATAGCTGCGGTTATTTTAGCTGTTTTGTTAATAGCAATAGTATTATTACAAAGTGGTAAAGCAGAATCTGCCTCTCAAATAATTCAAGGGGGAAATTCAGATTTGTTTGCTAATAGGAAAGAGAGAGGATTTGAACTATTTATAACTAGACTTACTTATGTACTTGGGTTTTCTTTCTTTATATTATGTTTAATAATATCAATATAGTTAAATAGAAATAGACTTAAGTAATTAAGTCTATTTTGCGTAATAGGAGGAATTATGAAAGAAAGAATAATAGAACTACTAAATGAAAATACTTCTCTTACAATTATGGAAATTAATGATAAATTACTTTTAAATACTATAGAGGAATATCAAAGATTAGAAAATACTTTAGATGAACTAGTTAGTGAAGGTATTTTATACTATAGTGAGAGAAAGAATAAGTATTTATTATTAGAGAATAGTCATTTAGTAAAAGGGGATTTAATTTTAAATGATAAAGGTTTTGGTTTTATTGAGATTGGCAAAGATGCAAAGGATGTTTATGTAAATGAAAAAAATATAAATGGAGCCCAAGATGGTGATACGGTATTATTTGAATATTTAAATAAAGATCCGTTAAAACCTGAAGGTAAAATTATTAGAGTAATTAAAAGGAACTATGATCCTTTAGTAGGAGAAGTTATCTTAATAGATGGTGATTATTTTGTTAAACCAGATAAAAAGGGTAAGAATATATATATACCAAGAGACTATTTAAATGGTGCTGTTGAAGGTCATAAGGTGGTTGTAGAGCCTTTAAAAGAAGGTAATAGAGTAGGTAAGATTACTAAGATTATAGGTCATAAAAATGATGTCGGTGTAGATATTTTATCTTTTGTTTATGAGTATAATTTTAATCCTGAATTTCCTAAAGAAGTAATAGATGAGTTAGAGAATATACCACAGTTCTTAAGCAGTAATGATATAAATGAAGGTTTAACTAGTGGTAGAAAAGACTTAAGGGATGAAATGATATTTACTATTGATGGAGCAGATACTAAGGATATAGATGATGCTGTATCTATAGAGAAAATTAATGATAATGAATATATACTTGGTGTTCATATTGCCGATGTTTCTTATTATGTAAAAGAAGGTTCTAAGATAGATGAAGAAGCATATTTTAGAGGTACTTCAGTATATCTAGTAGATAGAGTGCTTCCAATGCTACCTCATAAATTATCTAATGGTATATGTTCACTTAATGAAAATGAAGATAGATTCGCTATGAGCTGTATTATGCATATTGATAGTAAGGGTAATGTTACTAAGTATGAGATTACCCCTTCAATAATAAGAAGTAGAAAGAAAATGACGTATGATAATGTTAATCTTATTCTTGAAGATAATATTATTCCTGATGGATACGAAGAATTTGCTGATACTTTAATAGTAATGGAAGAATTATCTAAAATACTTAGAAAGAAAATGATTAATAGAGGCTATATTGAATTTGAATCTGATGAGGCTAAGATCATTGTAGATGAAAATTGTCATCCTATAGATATTAAGGCTAGAGAGCAAAGAACTGGTGAGCAGTTAATAGAAAACTTTATGATTGTCGCTAATGAAACAGTTGCAGGTTCAATCTTTTATAAGAATTTACCTGGTATATATAGAGTACATGATAAACCTAATGAAAAAAGAATAGAGGAATTTATTAAGTTCTTGAGTCTACATGGATATACTCCAGTAGGTAAAAGTAAGATAGAGACTCCTAAAGATTTGCAGAAAATATTAAATAGTTTAGAGAATGTACCAGAAGTTAAAGTATTACATGATATGGCTATTCGTAGTCAAGCTAAGGCTGTCTACTCGGATGTTAATATAGGGCACTTTGGACTTGGAAGTAAGTGCTATAGTCATTTTACTTCTCCAATAAGAAGATATCCTGACTTAATACTTCATAGATTAATTAGAGAATATAACTACAATTATAGTGAAGATATAATAAATAAGAATAAAGAATATTTACCAGTAGCTACTGATCATTTAAGTATTAGAGAACAAGAAGCTCAGAACTGTGAAAGAGATGTAGACAAGATGAAGAAAGCTGAATATATGATGGATCATATTGGTGAAGTATATGAAGGCATAATAAGTGGTGTACAGGAGTTTGGTTTCTTTGTGGAGCTTGATAATACAGTTGAAGGATTGGTAAGAGTAGAGAATATTAAAGGTGATTACTTTATATATAATCCGGATTTAATGGCATTATTAGGTAAAAGAAGTAAGAGAAAGTATGCTTTTGGTGATAAAGTAGTAGTAAAAGTTGTTAGTGCTGATAAAGACAAGAGCACTATTGACTTTGAAATATATGAAGAAGAAAAAGATAAAAAGAAAAAGAAAAATGATACTAAAAAGTAAAAGGAGAGAAAATGGAAAGTAAAATAATAGAACTTTTAAGTATCAAGAAGAATAATAATTTAGGGGTTAAAGAGATAGCTAGTATCTTAGGTGAAGATAAGGAAGAAGTGCATAATACTTTAAGATTACTAGGAAAAGAAGGAATAGTATATAAGAATAATAATGATAAATATATACTTGTTTCTAATACCAGTTTAAAAAAAGGTACTATTAAGATTACTAGTAGAAAAGGTGCTGTTGTAGTACTTGACAATGGTACTGAGTATGGCGTTATCTATAAAGATAAAGGAAAACTAGCTCATAATGATACGGTACTTGTGGAACCTTATAATCAGAGATCTATGGCTAAAGTAGTTAAAATAATTGATAGAAAGTATTATGACTATGTAGCGGAAGTAGTAAAAGATGGCAAAAATTATATAGCAAGATGTGATGGTAAGTTAGATATATTTTTAAAAGAAATATATCCGCTTGGAACTAGACTATTAATAAGTGGTGAATATAATACTGTAAAAGAAGTAATAGGACATAAAGATGATCCTGGAGCGATAGAAAAGGAAGTACTTGCCTTAAATGGATTTCCTATTAGTTTTAGTGATAAATATCTTGAGGAAGTAAGTAAAATAAAAATGACTTTGAGTGAAGAAGAAATTAATGAAGCTAAAAGAAATGGTTTGAAAGATCAAAGAAGTATAACTTCAGTTACTATTGATGGTGATGATACAAAAGACTTTGACGATGCTGTCAGTTATTATAATAATACTATATATGTTCAAATTGCTGATCCTAATAGATATATCAAAGATAGGAGTGCTATGTGGGATGAAACTTTAGCAAGAGGTATTTCAGTATACTTTCCAGGATGCGCTAATCCTATGATACATGAAAATCTATCTAATGGTATTTGCTCATTAGTACCTGGAGAAGATAGATATGCAGTATCTGCGAGTATTAAAATAGATAATTCAGGTAAGGTACTTAACTATAAATTTAATGAAGCAGTAATCAATAATAGAAAGAGAATGACTTATGGAGAAGTTAATAAGTATTTAGAGGATAATATTATACTTGGTGGTTATGAAAATTATATAGATATGTTAGATGATTTATATGATTCTGCGATGAAAGTAAAGAGAAAGATGCTTAATGAAGGCTTTTTAGAGTTTACTTCTGATGAAGTTAAGTTCTTCTTTGAAAATAATAATATTATTGATATTAAAGAAAGACATCAAGGTAAGGCTGAAGAGTTAATAGAATTTTTAATGTTACTTCATAATATGTGTATGACTGATTATTTTATGAAGAATAATTTACCATTTATATCTAGATTTCATGACAAACCTAATGATGAAAAGATATGTACTTGGATTAATTTGCTTAAGAAAAAAGGATATAAAATTGATATTAATAAAAAGAAAGACTTTACTGCTGAAGATATTAAAAAAGTACAGGAAGTATATAAAGATGCCAAAGAGAAAGTTATATATGATAAGATAGCTATTATGGGACAGTCTAAAGCTAAGTATTCATCATATAATGTTGGACATTTTGCTTTAGGAATGGGCGCTTATTCTACGGGTACTTCACCAATTAGAAGAATTGCTGATACTATTAATAAAAGAATATTAAATGATGCTATTACTAGAGGTGTAGATTATGCTAGAAATAAGTGGGAGAAAATTACTCCTCTTATAGCTAAGATAGCTACTTCTTCAGAACTTAGAGCTATTAAGGCTGAGAGAAAATTAGATGATATTAGAAAAGCTGAATTTATGAAACAATATGAAAAACAATACTTTGATGTTATGGTCGCAGGTATTTATAATAATTATTTATTAGTATTATATCCTGATAAGATGGTATATGGTAAAGTATTCTTTAATAGAAATTATTATCATGTTAATAAAGATGGCTGCTCGATATATAGTGATAAGGGGGAAAAAATATTTATAGGAGATACTTTTAATGCCAAGTTATTAAATGTTAATACAATGACTGGTGAAGTGGTATTCTTTAAAGATACTAAAGTGGTAAAGGAGTTATATGGTAATGAAGAAAAGAAGGGTAAAAAGAAGGTTAAAAGTAGGTAGATTAGTTCTTGTTATAATACTTGGCATAGGACTAGCTCTTGGTACTTATTTTGGCATTAAATATTTACTTAAAGATAGTAATGATAAATCTATTAATAAACCTAGTAAAGAAGAAAAAGAAAAAGTATATACTGCGAGTGTTATAACCGCTGGTGATAATTTAATTCATTCTAGCATTTATAAAGATGCTAATAAAAATGCTAATTATAATGGTTATGATTTTAAACCAATGTATGAACTTATTAAACCAATAGTTAGTAAGTATGATATAAAGTATTATAATCAAGAAACAATACTAGGAGGAACTGAACTTGGATTAGGAGATTATCCAACATTTAATTCACCATATGAAGTTGGGGATGCAATGATCGATGCAGGTTTTAATCTAGTAAGTTTAGCTACTAATCATACTATGGATAGTGGCAAAAAGGCAGTACTTAATTCAAGAAATTATTGGAATAGTAAATCTAATGTTCTAGCAGTCGGATCATACTCTAGTACTGAAGAGAGAAATGAAGTCCATGTAGAAGAAGCTAATGGTATTACTTATACAATGCTTAATTATACTTATGGTACTAATGGTATTAAAGTTCCTAAGGGAATGGAATATTTAGTTAATGTATGGCCTACGGATATTGATAATATTAATAATCCTGATATTGATACTAAGTATCAAGAATATAAAAATACAGTAAAAGAAGATATTGATAGAGTAAGAGATAAAGTAGATGTTTTAATTGTGGCTATGCACTGGGGTATCGAATATACTCATGAACCTACAAAATATGAAAAAGATATGGCTCAGTTTTTAAGTGATAATGGGGTAGATGTGATAATCGGCACACATCCACATGTTCTGCAGCCTATTACTTATATTAATAATACTTTGGTTATATATTCTTTAGGTAATTTTATATCTGCTCAATATCAGAATCAGGGTACTTGTACTAATTATAAATGTATGGTTGGGGCTATGACTGGTTTTAAGATTACTAAAATTGTTAAGGGAAATAATAAGTCTACTAAGATTAGTGATGTTAGTACAGAACTTGTTTATACTTATTATAGTGGATTTAGAAATTTTAAGGTTGTACCTTTTTCTAATGAGAAAATTAAAGACTATTTACCAGGTTATATGAAAACTTATGAAACATATAAGTCTGTTATACAAAAATATGATAGTAATATGTACGTAGTACCAGCATATGAATAGTAAATAATATATTTGGAAGACTATGTCTTCCTTTTAAAGAATAAAGTATAATGAAAGATTTTACAAAATATAGAAAAATCTTTCAGTAGGAATGTGAGGTTATATGAGTAGAAAAAGAAGATTAAATAAGAAAAAATTATTAAGTTTTATATTTATTATAGTCTTAATAGTTTTACTCAGTGGTATTATTATATATAAATTTAGTAATAAGAATAATAATGTTAAAGATAATAATAAAAAAGAAGTAAAAGAAAATGATAAAATATCTCTTATTATGGTTGGAGATAATCTTATTCATGATAAAATATATAAAGAAGCAAGTAAGAATGCTGATTATAATGGTTATAATTTTAAACCTATGTATGAAAATATTAAAACGATAGTTAGTAAGTATGATATTGGCTATTATAATCAAGAAACAATACTTGGCGGAAGTGATATTGGAGTGAGTAGTTATCCATCCTTTAATTCACCATACGAAGTAGGAGATGATATGCTTGATGCTGGATTTAATTTAGTAAGTTTAGCTACTAATCATACTCTTGATAGAGGTGAAAAGGCTGTACTTAATTCAAGAAATTATTGGAATAGTAAGTCTAATGTTCTCGCAGTAGGATCATATGCTAGTACTGAAGAGAGAAATGAAGTTCATATACTTAAGAAAAATAATATTACTTATACAATGCTTAATTATACTTATGGTACTAATGGTATTAAGGTTTCTAGTGGTAAAGAATATTTGGTCAATGTATGGCCTTGTACTGGTAATAATCCTAACACAGATACTAAATATCAGGAATATAAAAAGATAGTAAAAGAAGATATTGATAGAGTAAGAGATAAAGTGGATGTTTTAATTGTGGCTATGCATTGGGGTACAGAATATGAATTTACTCCAAATAAATATCAAGAAGATATGGCTCAGTTCCTAAGTGATAATGGAGTAGATATTATTATCGGTACACATCCTCATGTTGTTCAGCCTATTACTTATATTAATAATACTTTAGTTATATACTCTTTAGGTAATTTTATATCTGCTCATGAAGTTGTTAATACTGCTAATAGAGTAGGACTTATGGTTAGTTTAGATATAGAGAAGGATAATACTACTAATAAGATATCTCTTAATAATTTAGAAAGTGAACTTTTGTATACTTATTATACTAGTAATTATACTGATTTTAAGGTAATACCTTTTTCAATGATAGATTCTAGTTATTTATCTAATTATAAAGAAGTATATACTAAATATAGTGATATAATTAAATCTATGGATAATAATATTAAGATAAAATAATTAAATGGTTTTTGACATTTATTAATTATTTGTATATAATAATGGCTACTTGGAGGAAATAAAATGGAAAGTTATAATAGTAGTACTATTCTTAGTGATCTTGATGAACTCATCTCTTTATATATAAACAGTGAAGATGAGAATAAAAAGAGACTCATTTATAATCAAATGTTATTTGCTAGTAATATAGATCCAAAAACAATTGGGAAAAAAGAAATATCTAAATATAAGCCTAAAGATTATAATAGATATCAAAAAGATATGTTAAAAACAAAAAAATTAAAATTACTTGAGTTTGATAATTTAACAAGAATATTGTGCTTTAATTTATATGAGGAATTAAATAAATTTTATCCTCTATATTCTTCTGTGATAATTAATAATAATTTTAATTATAATAGATATTTGGAGACAATAAGAAATTTTTTTAGAGATGTTATTCCAACAGATTTATCTATGTTTGATAATAGTATTGCCCAAAATAGACTTATTCTTAATAGAGATATGCTTTTTTCGACTGGTGATATTATTTGCTTAGATAGTATAAAAAAATATTATATAATGATTTATTATTGTGATAAACTTAAACCGTTAGACATGGCTATTACTATACATGAATATGGTCATGCTTCCACTCTTATTACTAGTGGATCATATAATAGTAGGGATTATTTATTTAATGAGGTTGTTTCATGTTTATATGAATTATTGTTTTTAAACTATTATATAAGTGAGTATGGTTGTAAATATAATGAAGAGGAAATATTTAGAATTTTTAATACTTCTTGTATTGAAAAATTAAGAAGTAAATTATTTAGAAGAAGCCGCTATAACTGTAACATAGTTAATATGATTGAAGCTTTGTATGGTGAAATAATTAGTATTACTATATATTGTAAATATTTTAATGATAATTTATTAGATAAAATAGAGTTTATTAAGAAAAATTATAGTAAATTAAACTGTTTTGAATTATTAGGAATGCTTGATATAAGTGATAATGATTTAATTAATACTTCTTCTGATTTGAGTAAATTAGTATTAAAGAGATAATTTGACTATTTTATTATTTCATTATATAATTTATATGGAATGAGGAATATGTATGGAAATATTAAATAGAAAAGCAAGATATGATTATGTAATTGAAGATACCTATGAAGCGGGTATAGTACTAACTGGTACTGAGATTAAATCTGTAAGACAAGGTAAAGTTAATATTAAAGATAGTTATGCTATTATTAGAAATGATGAAATATATTTGCTTAATACTCATATTTCTATTTATGAAGAAGGTAATAGATTTAACCATGAAGAAGATAGAACTAGAAAGTTATTGCTTCATAAAAGAGAAATATTGAAGTTAAAGAATAAACTAGAAATAGAAGGATATACTTTAATACCTCTTAGATTTTACTTTGTAAAAGGTAGATGCAAGGTAGAGATAGGAGTATGTAAAGGTAAAAAGAATTATGATAAAAAAGAATCTATTAAAGAGAGAGATATTCAAAGAGAATTAGAAAAGGACTTTAAATATAGATAATGGATAATGTTATAGATAAAACTAAGAAGTTAATAGATTCTTTTGAGAGTAGTGAATTAATTAGTAAATTAGATTATTATAAAAGAATAGTCATTGGTAATAAAGAATTATTAGATTTAATAAGAAGATATAATGATAGTACTGATAATTATGAGAAGTTATCTTTAAAAGAAAAGATATATAAATATGATGAATATAGGGAATATATGAAGTATTATAATGAACTATTTTATTATATTATGAGTATTAATAAAAGATTTAAAGAATATACAAATGTAAGAGGTTGTCATATATGAGAGTAATAAGTGGTTATTTAAAAGGAAGAGAATTACTTGGATATAATGTAGAAACTACTAGACCAACGATGAATAGAGTAAAGGAATCTATGTTTGCTAGTATTCAAAATTATATTGATAATTCCACTATATTAGATTTGTTTTGTGGTACTGGTAGCCTTGGTATAGAAGCTTTATCTATGGGTGCTAGTAGATGTTATTTTGTAGATAATAATAAAGATATATTGAGATATTTAAATAAGAATATTAATAATCTTGGTATTAATAATAAGAGTATGATAATTAGTAAAGATTATAGAGATAGTTTATTATATTTTAAAAATAATAATATTAAATTTAATATTATACTAGTAGATGCTCCTTATAAAATGGAAGTAATGGAAGAAGTAATAGAACTAGTTACTAAGTATGATTTGCTTTTAGATAATGGAATATTAGTACTTGAATATAGTTTTGATAAATTAAAAGATAAATATAGTAATCTAGAATTAATTAGAAGTAAGAAGTATAGTGATAAATATGTAAATATTTATCTTAAAATAATTGACTAACATTTTATTTTGTGATAAGATTATTTTGTAAGATAGATGAAGGGAGAAAGATTTATAATGAAAAAATTAAATAGGAAAGGATTTACTTTAATAGAGTTATTAGCAGTTATCGTAGTACTTGCTATTATTATCGTAGTTACTATACCATCTGTTATTAGCTCAATGAATAATGCTAAAACAAAACAATTAGATAATGCTGTAGGCACTGTTACTGAATGGTTTACTAAGCAATATGAACTTGATACATTAGGTGCTGGTGTAAGTGATGGAGCAAGTAAGGAATATACTAATTTTCTAAAATCTAAAGATACAACACACACTGATCTTGAACAAAAAGTTGCAGTACCATTACCAAAAGCTAAAGAAAGCGCTTTTGACCTTGACCCTGATGTTTTAAAGGCTGCTGGTATTACTAATCCAGCTGGATTAACTGGTAAAATTTATGTTAATGATACAAAAATTTGTGTAGTGCTTACTGCTGGATCTACTAGTCAGTTCTATAATGCTGAAAAAGCTAATGCAGATGGTGTAAATATAGCGACTGGTTCAGGATGTTAATTAAAGAGGAATAATCCTCTTTTTATTTTTATAAAAATATTGTATAATTGAATAAAGACAACTATATATAAGTCAAGTCTAAAACGATAAATTTTATGAAAAAGTTTGA
>SAMEA104315429__coassemble_695_pt1 | contig 21329 bp, 23 predicted proteins | sample SAMEA104315429__metabat2_high_PE_036 | metagenome-assembled genome bin SAMEA104315429 (sample SAMEA104315429) | gut metagenome | biome: Monkey gut; feature: monkey-associated habitat; material: faeces | place: China | collected 2013 | reverse complement strand
GTAATCACCTATAATAATGATATCATAAAAGTAATATTTTTAATTAAAATAATGTGGATTTTACATAATATTTACATAGAAAACAAAAAATTGAAGTTTATGTTCTTAGGGTTTAAGTTTATCAGTATTAATACTAAATAAAAACAGTACCGAAGTACTATTTTAATAATTGTTCAAAATATTTAGATATTTCTTTTACCCTATGTTTTAATATGAAAGCATCTACTATATCAAATACAGCATATACTAAAATAACAATTCCAATCATTGTAGTAATCATAACTGCAGATATACTAGGATTAATAATTAGAACAATACCACATATTATAGTAAGTACTGAAGTAATAACGGATAAAACAAAATAATTATCTACATCTTTAATAATAAATGCCATTCTAGTTTTAAAAATACCATTTATAATAAAGAATATACCTAAAGCTATAGGAATTAGATTTTTAAATATTTCAGGATTTAAAAATATAACTATACCAAGTATTATAGAAATAACACTACTAGCCATCTTCATAAAGAAGAATATTGGATGAATGGCAAAACTATCTATAAAGTTGTAAGTACCATATACTAATAGAAAAGCTGCTAGTAGATATGCAATAGTATCAAGTGATGAATTAGGTGATACTACAAGAATAACGCCTAGTATAGCAAAAAGTACAGACATAACTATAGATAAATTAAGATATTTATTAATTTCTTTACTCATTATAAAACTCCTTTCTATAATTATTATAACTCAAAATAGTAAAAATATTAAGAACAAAATTAAATAAATAGTCCATTAATTGTTAACGCCATGTCTAACAATAGGAGTATCACTAGTTATAGCTTTAAATGTATAACCATTATTTTTACCGTATTTAATAATATTTCTAAGTGCGTCAACAGAGGCACTGTGACTTTCCGAATCATGCATAAGTACTATATTAGTTTTGCTATGTGATAAGCCATTAATAACATTATTATATATTTTATTACTATTATAACCATCACCACCAGCGTCATTGGAGTCAACATTCCAATCAAAATAAGTATATCCTCTATTAATTACCTCATTAGTAAGTCTAGACATAATACCATTTGAATAATTTTTACTTATAGTGTTAGAAGAGCCTCCAGGAAATCTAATTATCTTTGGATGAATACCAATAGAATTATAAACACTATTACTAACATTATTTAAATCAATAAAGTAATTATCAATACTAGAATATACATAACTATAATTATGCGTATATGTATGAAGAGCTATTGTATTACCACTATTATATGCTCTTTTAACATAATCACCGCCATGAGTAACAAAAAATGTTGCTTTAATATTTTCACTATCAAGTATATCTAAAATTTTTCCTGTTAAATAACTTGGACCATCATCAAACGTTAGATAAATAATACCATTACCATAATAACTTGGTTTATTAATTACATGGATAGTCCTACTAACTTCAGCCTTGTTACCAGAAGTATCTATAGATTCATACTTTATATTATATGTACCAAGTTTATTAGTATCTAGATTACTAGTAACAACTACACTATTAGTAATATTTCCATCACATTTGTCGTAGGAGGAATATCCTTCTTCATTATAATTATCACCAATAAATATATTTAAATCAGTACTACCTTTTAATTCTATTTTTGGAGCTTCATCATCTTCAAATATAATTTTTCTCTCTACTTGTGTTTTATTGCTACTACTATCAATTACAGAATAAATAATACTATTGTCTATTTTTTTAATATTCACTCTTTCTGTAATATCTCCGTCGTAATTATCACTCGCGGTATATCCTTCTTCATTATAGTCAGTATTTGGACAAACCTTAACTTCTGTATTGCCATTTAAAGTAATAATAGGTTTTGTATTATCAATAACATTAATATCAAATGTTTTATTTACATTAAAAAATAAATATTTAACATTAATTACAATAGTGTAAGTACCAACCTTACTAGAATTTATATTATTTTCTATAATAGAACTTTTATTCGTTAAATTAGTAAACAAATTATATACTTTGTAATCGATACTGTAATCACTATTTAGTTTGATGTTATTAGTATAAACGTCAGCATTAAGAGACATAACGCTGTATATTAACATAAATAATGTAATAATAATCAAAATTAAAAATAATTTTTTTAAATGCTTCATATTTATCACTACTCTAAAAATAATTATACACCATAAAGATAAAGAAAACTATTCTAAAATAGTATTTTTATCTGGTTTTACATTTTTTTTGTATACTATAATCTTACCATTATTATCACAAGTAGCAAGTAATATATCGTCATAATTCTTATAACCTAATACTTTTAGTTCGTGGTCTAACCATTTCTTGCCTTTTCCCATAGCTTCCATATTATTTTCCATATAATTAGAATCAATAATTACATTAGCGGGAATTCCACTATTACTAAGTTTAGCATTCACGTCGCTTTTATTTGAAGGTTTATCTTTCTCTTTTAAGAGAAAACTAATACTTCCATTAATCTCCATAATTGCAGTATCTATTTCATTTAAATCAAAATATCCTTGTGTTCTAGCTTCTGCAAGAAAGTCATTAATATCAAGTTTAGATTTTTTTAATCCAGATTCAATAATTTTACCATTTTCCATTATTATTGTAGGTACACCTGTAATAAATCTACGAAGAGTAATACTTTTCATCGTAGCCTTTGCTATTATATAGGCAATAATACCATATAAAAGTAGTGAAACAATACCTGCAATTAAATTTTTTTCTAAATCTAGAGAAATGTCTGCGGCAATAGAGCCAATGGTAATACCGACAATATAGTCAAATAAACTAAGTTGTGAAACTTGCTTTTTACCAAGTAACTTAGTTACAAAAAATAAAATTACTAATACTAAAAGAGTTCTAAAACATATACAAAAAACATTATCCATATAAAAAACACCTCATAATTATTATGAGATGTTTTAATTATTATATACCTCTTATATTGTTGACAACCATTGAAATAAATAATAATAAAATAAATATTAAAGAGTATTTAGAAAGTATTTTATTTAAAATGTTTTCTAAAATCGTAGTATTTTTAATTATATCAATTATAAGCAATATTACAGCTATCAAAAATACAATAAATAAAGGTATACCTAATATATTATATTTAAATGCTGTTAAAAAATCTAAATTAATAATAGCTTTAAAACTTCTTGTAAGACCACATCCTGGACATCTAATGCCTAAAAATCTTTTAAAAATACAATAAAATTTAATTTTGTTACTTATTATTAAGTATATAAATAATGGCTCCAAAAATAATAATAATACTTTAATAATTCTTTTCATTAATCTGATAAAGGATTACCATTAGCATCAGTATTAATACTACCAGACAATATCATAATACCCTCAACAAGTCCCCATATTCCAGAAACAATAGAAAGTATACCACAAGATAATACTGTCATTAATAATTGCCCAACAGCTTTACCAGTATAACCTAAGTAAAAATTATGAATACCAAAAGCGCCAAGAAAAATACCAAGTAATCCCGCAGCCATTTTAGATTTAGCATTTAGGTTAGCGTTATTAACATTACTATTTTTAACTTTAACACCACACTTCAAACAAATTTCTTGTTCGTCGTTTAATTCAGCACCACAATTAGAACAAAATTTAGCCATAAATTAATCACTCCTTATAAAATTAATTTAATAATATAAACTTTTAATTATTCCATTCAGAAACAACAAGTCCATTATTATCTTTGAATGAACCACATAGTATAACTATCCAGTCTACAAATGCACCAATTCCAAAACATCCAGCGGTTAAAAGCCAAAGTATACCTGTACCAACCTTGCCGACATAGAATCTATGAATTCCAAGTCCACCAAGGAAAGTACAAAGTAAGAAGGCAACTAATCTAGATTTTGGAGAAGTACCAGTACCATTATTATTAATTGTAACATTAACAGATTGAGCATTAGTCTTACCTTCTAATGAGCAACCACAATTAACACATATAACAGCATTTTCATTAACTTCTTTTCCACAATTAGAACAAAATTTAGCCATAAATATCTACTCCTTTCACTACTATAATCATTTTATCATATAAAAATTATTTTGTAAATTTATTAAGTAGATTGTTTAGTAATTCTTTTTCTTTCTTCAAATCTTCTTTTTCTTTTTCTACTATACTTGAAGGAGCCTTACTTACATAATTTTCATTACTAAGTAATTTTTCTCTTCTTTCAATAGATTTCTCTAGAGATTCTTTTTCTTTTAATAATTTTTCTTCTTGTTCCATAACATTTTTACTGTTATCAAAGAAAATGTCTATCTCTAATCCATTATATTCTATTTTATCAGTATAATTATTACTATTATCAGTTATCTTATCATTAAGTTTTAACATATTAATAATAATTTGTTTATCCACATCATTATTACACTTAATATATACTTTATAATCACTACCTATACCAAGTTCAGCTTTTTTATTTCTAAACATAGTAATAAATTCAAGTATTGTATCAATATTAGTAATAAACAGCATATTCTTATCATATTCTGGATAACTACTCATCATAATAGATTCAGTATCTTTAATAGGTAACATTGAATATATTTCCTCAGTAACATAAGGCATAAATGGATGTAACATTTTTACTATATCAGTAAGCACTCTAAGTAATACACTTTTTGTTGTATTATCATCATAGAACTTAGATAATTCAATATACTTATCACAGAAGTAACTCCATGCAAATTCGTATATAGCGGACCCTGCTAAATTAAAGTCATATTTATCCATATATTTAGTAACACCTTTAATAGTACTATTAAGTTTATCAAGTATCCATTTATCTTCTACTTTTAAATTATCTAAAGTATAATCTTCTTCTTTAAATCCATCTAACTTCATTAATACAAATCTTGATGCATTCCATACTTTGTTAATGAAGTTCCAAGTAGATTTAACTTTTTCTTCATCATATCTTAAATCCATTCCAGAAGCAGTACTAGTAGTTAAGAAAAATCTTAGTGAGTCAGCACCATATTCTTCAATAACATCCATAGGATCTATACCATTACCAAGACTCTTACTCATTTTTCTACCTTGTTTATCTCTGATAAGGCCATGTATTAAACAGTCTTTAAATGGTCTCTTATGAAGAAATTCAAGTCCTTGGAAGGTCATTCTATTAACCCAGAATGGAATAATATCATATCCAGTAACTAGAACACTATTAGGATAATATCTTTTTAATAAGTCAGTATTATCGGGCCATCCAAGTGTACTAAAAGGCCATAATGCTGAAGAGAACCAAGTATCAAGTACATCGGGATCTTGTACCCAACCTTCTCCTTCAGGAGCATCCATACCAACATATACTTCATCATCTTTATACCAAGCAGGAATTCTGTGCCCCCACCAAAGCTGTCTAGAAATACACCAGTCATAAGTTATTTCCATCCAGTGATTCATAATTTTTTCATATCTTTCAGGTACAAAGTTAACTTTAGTATCTTTATTTTTTTGATTAGCAAGTACTGCATCTGCAAGTGGTCTCATCTTAATAAACCATTGTTTAGATAAGTAAGGTTCAATCATAACATCAGTTCTTTCTGAAAAACCAACATTATGATTAATTGGCTCTATACTAATTAGTAGACTAGCCTCTTCTAAATCCTTAACAAGCTTTTCCCTGCAGGCAAATCTATCCATACCAGCATATATTCCAGCATTTTCGTTCATCGTAGCATCTTTATTCATAACTACAATTCTCTCTAGATTGTGTCTATTACCAACTTCAAAGTCATTAGGATCATGAGCAGGAGTAATTTTAACTACACCTGTACCAAATTCCATATCAGCATGATAGTCTCCTATTACAGGAATTTTCTTATTAACTATAGGAAGTATAACTCTTTTACCTATATATTTTTTGTATCTTTCATCATCTGGATTAACAGCAACAGCAGTATCTCCAAATAAAGTTTCTGGTCTAGTCGTAGCTACTTCCAAATATTCATCACTATCTTCTAGATAATACTTAATATGATAAAAGGCACCTTCTACATCTTTATAAATAACTTCTTCAGTACTTAAAGCAGTCATAGCCATAGGATCCCAGTTAATAATTCTCTCTCCCCTATAAATTAAACCTTTATTATATAGAGTAACAAAGACTTCTCTAACAGCCTTAGATAAGCCTTCATCTAAAGTAAATCTTTCCTTAGTATAATCTAGAGCAAGGCCGAGTTTTGCCCACTGACTATGAATATTTTCTGCATATTCATCTTTCCAAGCCCAAGCTATTTTAAGCCATTCTTCTCTATCCATTTCTCTAGGATTAATTCCTTCACTTTTAAGTTTTTTATCAATTTTAGCCTGCGTAGCAATACCAGCATGATCCATACCAGGAACCCACATAGCATCAAAGCCCTTCATTTTCTTATATCTAATTAGAATATCTTGAATAGAGGTATCCCAAGCGTGCCCTAAATGCAATTTACCAGTTACATTAGGAGGTGGAATTACTATACAGAATGGTTCTTTACTTAAATCTTTACCACCAGTAAAATAACCATTATTTTTCCACATTTCATATTTATCTTTTTCTACCATTAAATGATCATATTTTTTATCAAGCATTATAAACACCAATCCTTTTATCTATATAACTATTTAGTACTATAAATATTTTTTTATAAAAATCTTCAATTTCTTTATTATCAAAAGTAAGACTATCAAATAGTTTAGCAACATAATTATTTTCTCTTAATAAGTAATAAGAATATTTGTAATTAAAAGCATACATTTTTGATAATACCATAAGAACAGTATCTGAAGCATTATCAGTAACTCTAGGACTAATAGTTTTAAATTTAGTAAAATCTTCATATACCAAATTATTAGGATAACTACTAATTCTTGTGTCAACATAATGATAATTAACAAATAATCTAAAAGAATCTAAGTTATGAGCATCTTTAATAATAGCGCATACATGTTTAGTTTTTTCATCTATGTTATCAGGGAAACCATTTTTATCATAAGCAAATAATGCTATTTTAATGACATTATCATAAGTTTTATCTTTACTTATTTCTCTGATTAAGCCTTTATTAAATAGTATATCAATAGCTTTATTACTAGAATCTTCATTGTCTTCATCTATATGATAGTTAGGAGTACTAGAAAAATTACCTATTTCATGGAATAGACCAATAAGTTCACAGACCGCTATCTCTTCTTCGGTAAATATACCAAGTTCAGTAGCTAAATCTTTAACTATTTCCATAACTTTTAATGAGTGAAAATATCTTGCTTTAATATTAATATTATTCATATCATACTTTCTAACATATTGTTCAAATATCTTCATTATTCTACTACTTTTCATAATATTCCTCCCACTTCATAAAGTTAATATAAGTATATACTAAAATACTACATTTTTCAAGTAAATTTATAGTATTTATTTCATCTCACACTTCGTTGCTCGATGTTTTTTAGCCTGCAGTCTAAAAAAATACTTTAGAGCCATTAAGTCTCTAAAGTAAAGTTTATTCATTCTTTTCAAATTTAATAATTTGAATTATTTCCTCTACTGCTTTATCCACAGTATTGTTGATAACAACATAATCATATTTATCTTTGCATTTAATTTCATCTTTAGCTATCTCTAATCTTTCTTTAATAACTTCTTCAGAATCAGTATTTCTATTTCTAATTCTCTTTTCTAGTTCTTCAAAAGATGGTGGCATAATAAATATACTAATAGCTTCAGGATATATTTTTTCTACATTTAATACACCTTTAATATCTAGTACTCCGATTACATTAGTACCTTTTTCAAGATTATTAAATATAAATTCACTAGGAGTACCATAATAATTACCATTAAATAAAGTATATTCTAGTATTTTACCATCTTTAATATTATTTTCAAAAGTATTAATGTCTACGAAGAAATAATCTTTACCATCTATTTCAGTACTTCTTTTCTTTCTCGTAGTCATAGATACTGAATAGATGGCAATTCCTTTATTTACTAATTCTTTAGCAATAGTATCTTTACCAACACCACCAGGACCTGATATAACTATAAATTTACCTTTCATAACATTATCCTCCTATTCTATTATTTGTATATTATTAACAATAACTTGGTATTTATCAAATCTTCTTTCTACTCTACCAAATACTTTGACAATATTACCTTCTTCTATATTATTAAATCTTTTATATGTAGTAGGAAATATAGTTAAAGGAATTTCACCAAATTCGTCTTCACCTGTGATAAAAGCCATAACATCATTATTTTTTGTAGTGGTTTCTCTTATTCTTTTTATTAAAATAATGATATTAATATTTTTATCAAAGTAATTATTGATATTAAGAGAACTAATACTACTTTCTTCACGATATTTAGAGGTTGGATGTTCAGTTAAATAAAATCCGATAGTTTTTAACTCATTATCCATAATATCTTTCTTGGAATATTCATCATATTCTAAAATATATGGTTTTTCAACCTCAATCATTCCAGAGTCTTTTGCAATATCTGCATAATTTAAAACATTATCTAAGTTTTCTATTAAAGTTTTTCTATTATATCCTAAGTTAATTGCTCCAGCATTAATTAAGTTAGTTATAACTCTTGTATTAACTGAAGTACCATTCATTCTAAGTACAAAGTCACTAAAATCAGTAAACTGTCCTTTTTCTCTTTCTTTAATTATATCATTACTACTTACGGTACCGACACTTTTAATAATTGATAAAGGACATCTAATATTATTACCATCAACATAGTATTTACTAGTACTTAAATTAATATCTGGTGGTAATATCTTAATATTTGATTTTCTTGCTCTATTAATATAAATATTAGTTTTAATATCATTACCAATAGAGTTGGATAATATTGCACTTATAAAATATTTAGGAAAATATGCTTTTATAAAAGCCATTCTATAAGATGTAATAGCGTATGCTACCGAATGTGATTTATTAAATCCATAATTAGCAAACTTAAGTATCAAATCATATACCGCAGAGGCTACATTCTCATCATATCCATTGTTTAAACATCCATTTATAAATTTTGGTTTTTCTTTTAAAAGAATTTCTTCTTTCTTTTTAGACATTGCTCTTCTTAAGATATCAGCTTCACCAAAAGAATAACCCGCCATTAATCTCGCTATCTGCATTATTTGTTCTTGATATACTATGATACCGTAAGTTCCTTTTAATATAGGCTCTAAGTCAGGATGAATATAAGTAATTTTTTCTTCATTATTTCTTCTTCTGATAAAAGTATCAATATTATCCATAGGACCAGGTCTATACAAAGCAAGAGCAAGTACAATATCATCAAAAGAAGTTATCTTTAGTTTTTCTAAGAATCTCTTCATACCAGGAGATTCGAACTGAAATATACCATCAGTATCAACGTTATAAAAGATGTCAAGAGCTTTTTTATCATTATCGGGTATTCTTTCAAAAGTAATATTAATTTTTTCTTTTTCTCTTATTTCGTCAATAACATTACTTATTAAAGTTAAATTATCAATACCAAGAAAGTCCATTTTTAAGAGGCCTAAAGGTTCCAAGTAATCTTTAGAATAGGCTGTCGTATATATACCAACAGGATTCTTATATAAAGGAATAATTTCATCTATTGGTCTTCTACTCATTACAATACCAGCAGCATGAATAGATATATGTCTAGGTAGTCCTTCTAAATGCCTGCCTATTTCATATAACATCTTAAATTCTCTTTTTGAATTGATTAATCTATGAAATTTACTACCTTCGATATAAGAACTTAATAAATCTTTACTAGTAATAGATTTACAGATATCATCAGTAATTGGAAGACTAATATCCATACATCTAGCCAAATCTCTAATTACTTGTTTCGCACCTAATGTATTAAAAGTAATAATTCCAATAGCATGTTTTTCACCATATTTTTTAGTAACATATTCAGTAACTAAATTTCTTTTTTCACTATCAAAGTCAACATCAATATCAGGCATAGTAACTCTTTCAGGGTTCAAGAATCTTTCAAATAATAAATCATATTTGATAGGATCAACATCAGTAATACCAATAGCATAAGATACTAGGCTACCAGCAGCGCTACCTCTTCCTGGCCCTACTAAAATATTATTAAATTTAGCATATTTAACATAATCCCATACAACTAAGAAATAATCACTAAATCCCATCTTTTCAATAACAGATAGTTCATAGTCTAATCTTTCTATATATTTATTACTAACATCATCGTCAAGTCTTCTTTTAATACCTTTGTAGGCTAGGTTTCTAAGAAATTCATTAGGATTTATATCTTTGTCATATATAGGGAGTAAATCAGGAGTATATTCTAACGTAACATTACAAGAATCAGTAATATACTTCATATTATCTCTGACTTCATTATCAGTAATAAAATTAAATTCATTTTTATCAAATAGATATTTATTCCTAAATGTATTAAGTTCAAATTCACCTAACTTCTTATCTTCTTTAATCATTATAAGATAATCTAAGTATTTATAATCATCTTTTTCTAAATAACTAGTATCATTAATAAATACAGCCTTATCCTTAATATTATTCTTCTCTTCTATATTAGAGTAACCTATAAAGTATTCTTTATATATAGAAATAATCTCACTATTATAACTACTATAAGGCATAATTAATATTAAATTATCAGCGTACTTAATTAAAGTATCATTATCAATATTGCCTTCCGAAATAAGCGTAGAGAGTTTAATCAAGTTTCTATATCCATCATTATTTTTAGCCAGTAAAATAAATTTATTTTCATTGTATTCTAAATTAATACCAATAATAGGTTTAATGCCTTTCTTTATGCATGATAAATAAAATTCATAAGTTCCAAACATATTATTTGTATCAGTTATAGCTAAAGAAAAATAGCCAAGTTCTTTAGCCTTTTCTGTTAAATCATCTATTTTAATTAAACTACTTAACATAGAATAACTAGTCTTAACATCTAAAGCATATAACATGACTATCCCTCCCTTAATTATTTATAATTTAGTATCTTAGTGTAATAAATGCAATTATAACACCAGCAACTGCAATTAAAGCAGCAAGCCCAATAACACTAGCAAATCCCTTATTGCCAGGGCTAACTACTTCAGGTCCAAGTCTATCATCAGTAGTAACATTTTTCTTTAGTACTCTAACTAATTTTTTATTACTTTCCTTTTTATTTGGATTATTCGCAGTAACATATCTTCTATCCGGAGACATATTTAATTCTCCACCATCATTTTCAATACTTAACTTGCTTCCATTATCAAAACTTTTTTCAATTTTATTTGGATCAAATTTAAATCCATAATTATTACCTTCCATACATTATCCTCACTTTCTTCTATTTTCCGCTACCATTATTATTTCATCAGTTAAATATTTTATTCTTTCAATTATTCTTCTAGATTTTACTTTACCTTCACTATCATTTCCAACAAGATGTTCTTCAAGTTCTTTAATTGTATTATTTGAAGTAAAGAATGTTGGCAGTCCCTCTTGCATTCTATATTGCAGGAGGCTACCAAGTATCTCATCTCTATTCCAATTAGTAACTGTTTCTGCACCAATATCATCTAAAAGAAGTAAAGGAGCCTTTCTAACCTTGTTGAATACTTCGTTATAATCCTCTCCGAATCTTCCCTTCAATTCTCTTAAAAACTCTGGATAATAAACAGTAACTGATTTAATAGCTTTTTTGGCTAATTCATTAAACATAGCACTAACCAAATAAGTTTTGCCACATCCAAAATTACCTGCCAAATATAAGCCCTTACATTTTTCATTATTTTCATATTTTTTTATAAAAGTTGTAAGCCATTTAATAGCATCGAGTCTATTCTTATCATCCGTATAAATATTCTTCATTGAAGCTTCAAGAATAGCCTTTGGCATATCAAATAGACTAATATTATTTTTATATTCTGTGTCTTTATCAAGCTTTTTCTTATATTTACAAGGTACATAGGAAAATACTATATTTTCTTCTTGTACTTCAGGATAGTAGATATGACCAACAACAGAATTTTTACATTCCATAATATTTTTACAATTAGCACAGTTTTTAAGTTCTAAAGAAGAATCTTTAATTAAAGAGGTATATTTTATTATTTCGTCTTTAGAAAGTTTAATTTTACTTACGATCTTTTTAAATGTATCGTCTTCCATTTCTTTATCAAAATTTCTCTCTAAATCTATATTATTAAATCTATAATTATTTTGAATAACATCTTTAATCTCTTTCATTATTTATACTCCTTTAATAGTTCTTCTAATTGATTTTCTTCACCATCAGAAACATTAGATTTATTTATTTCTTTATCAAACCAATCAGGAGTTTTCATATTAACATTATCATCTTTATAATTTCTTTTTGAGGATTTTTTATGTACTTTTTCACAATTATTCATTGCATCCTCTACTGTTTCAATACCTTTTCTTTGCCACTCACCAGCAATTGTTTCAACGAATCCTCTCGTTAATTTCTTATTATTTACATTAATTGCATAGTCAAGTAGAACATTAACTACTCCAGGTTTTAATTTATAATCAACAAGTAAATCTTCAATTAATTTTAAATCTCTACGCGTAGGTTCATTACCATTATTTTTATTTATTAAAAGTTCTCTTGGAGAAATGGTTTCAAATGTATATATCATTTTAGCTCTTCTTGAAGTATCACCAATCGGTTTTCTTAAGTATTCAGGTTGATTATTATCTATAATTGTAGGAAGTAATCCACCATTACTAAACTGATAAAAGTTTCTTGAATTTTTTCTTAAACTTTCACGATTAATAGTACCATTATCATTAAGTGAAACTTTAACAATATTAGCCATTTTAATAGCATCAATATCATATATAAATGAAAGGTTAATAATAAGCTCTTTAATGTCTTTAGAGAACATTTTACTAGTATCTAGATTTTTTGGCATTGAACTAATAAGAAAATTAAAGTCAAAATTACTATTAATATTAAGTTTAAGCTTATTATACTTTCTAATATCCTCAAGTGATAAGTCATAAGATGTCATACTAGTACTTTCAAAGACATCATTAAAGCTTTTAGTAATATCTTTATAATTAGAGGTATTTAATCTTGGTATTTTAAATGCTTTAACTAAATTGTCATATTCTCTCTTACCGACATTACTATATAAGACAATATTAAGTATTGGATGAGATAAAAATTCACTAGCACTAACAGGACTAAAAATTTCATATATATAATTATTAACATTTCCTTCTTTAATAAATGCTTTAATAAGTCCTATAGCCTCAAGCTTATCAAAAGAAGTTTGTAATTCATTAATAGTTATTCTAAGTGAAGACACTAATTTTTGATGTGAAAACTCACTGCTTAATATTTCTGAATTATCCAAATCAGCCCATAAAGTAAAGTATAACATAACAGCATCAGTACCAATAATAGGAAGATATAAACTGGTTATAATTTTCCTATCCTCATTATGAAGAATAGTTTTATTTACTACAACATAAGTATCCGCAGGTACCAAATTATACTTTTCCATAAAACCAATCCTTCCTCAACATTATTGTATAATAAAAAGAACTAAAAGTAAAGGAAAAATAAATATGTTTTACAGGACATTTTTTACTAAAAAATATTATCAAAATAAATATATTTACATACTTAAGTGTAAAATTTAAAAAAAATTTAATAATAAATTAAAGACAAAAAAAGCCTCGAAAGAAGATTTTGAATACAATAAGTTTTCCAAAACAAATTTTTAATACCAAAAATGGCAATAAAACCTTATTTTAAGCCATTTGACCTAATAACATTTATATGATAATGTACTCATCGGGAGGCAATTAATATGTTAAACTGTAATTATTATAATGAAATAAAAAACGAACTAATAAATAATGAGATATATAAAAGAGTAAAAGATTATTCAAAGAATAGAAATGAACTTAGTGTATATTACAATGTAGGTAAGTTGCTAAGTGAAGCGGGAAAACATTATGACGAAGGAATAATAAAAGAATATTCTAGAAAATTGACTATTGAAATCGGTAGCGGATACGGAATATCAAATTTGAAAAGAATGAGACAATTTTACTTAATTGTTGAAAAAGGTGTAGCACTGCCACACCAATTGAGTTGGTCGCATATTTTAGCAATTTTACCAATTAATAATATAAATGAAATAAATTATTATATAAGTATTTCTATAGAACAAAATTTGTCTTATAGACAACTTAGGGAAAAATAAAGTCTAAAGAGTATCAAAGACTAGATGATAAAACTAAATTAAAGTTAATAAATAAAGAAGAAACAGTAGTAAGTGATTTTATAAAAAATCCTATAATCATAAGAAATAAATATAATGTAGATAAAGAACATATAACAGAAAAAATATTACAAAAATTAATACTTGAAGATATAGAAAAATTCTTATTAGAATTAGGAACTGGATTCTCTTTTATTAAAAGTGAATACAAAATTAAAATAGGAAGTACCTATAATTATATAGATTTATTATTATTTAATTATACTTATAATTGCTTTGTAGTAATAGAACTAAAAGTAACAGAATTAAAAAAAGAACATATTGGCCAAATTGAGGTCTATATGAACTATGTAGATAAAAATATTAAAACTATAAATCAAGATAAAACTATTGGAGTAATAATCTGTAAAAAAGATAATGGTTACTATATAGAATACTCCAGTGATAGCAGAATCTATCATAAAGAATATATCTTGAACTAATCTTTACAAATTCTAATAATAATAGTGCTAAGAATAACCAAGAAAATACCTATTATCAAGACATATAAATTATAACTATTCAAAATATTTACAAAGATGTTCGCAGACATATGAATAACAATAGGTATTAAAATATCTTTCTTTTTTAAATATAAATATGCATTAACCATACCAATAATAAAAGCATATATACAAGTAGTAATTCCTGTATGACAGATAGCAAATACTAAAGAGGAAATAAAAATTACCATTTTTTGACTATTAAATTTTTTCAAACTATTAACAAAACTATACCTAAACAAAATCTCTTCAAATATAGGCCCCACAATTCCAGAAACTATAATATTAAGAAAAATATTTATATCCACCGTAACATTATTACCCAGTCCCATTGCAAACAAAATCATATTGTAACTAGTAGTAATGCCAATACCCATTAATACATAAGAGAAAAGATTATGTTTTTCAATAGCAGGTTTACCGTTTTTAAGTTTAAAAATTACATACAAAATTTCAACAGTACAAATAAGTATAGTACCAATTACAATAGACCTATCTTTGCCTAAGCAAACAATACAAGCAATAAGTACAGCATATTGCAAAATAAACATTATAAATATCTCTTTAAAAGCAAAAATAAGCGATTTTAAATATTTCATAAACACCTCATAATAAAAAAATAAGATAGCCATTACTTCTAAGCTGTCTTATATAATAATTTAAGCCTTTACATTAGTAACTGCTAGAACATTAATTGCTTGTAATCCTTTAGCAGTTTCGATAAGATCAAATTCAACTATTTGTCCTTCAGATAATGTTTTGTAACCATCTTGTTTAATTGCAGAATAATGAACGAAAATATCTTCACTATTTGGATTGTCAATAAATCCATAGCCTTTGTCATTATTGAACCACTTAACTCTTCCTTGCATCCTTGCCACCTCACTTTTCTGTTCCTTCTTACAAGAATATTATAATATACTGCCCGGTGATTTTGCAAACAAATTAGTAAGACAAAAATCGATAAAAAATTCTCCTAAGTTGAACTTTACTGCAAGCAAGATAATCATAACACTAATTAATATTATAAAAATTTAAAAATTGAATTTTAATAGAAAAATACTCCTACCAACTATATAGTTAACTACAAGTAAATACCTAAAATAAAAATAAAAAAGTAGATTTCTCTACTTAATTTCAATATTCATAATTTCTAGTATTCTATTTAAATCATTAACATTTTCAAAATATATATTAATTTTTTTATTATCAACTTTAACTTTAGTACCAAGTATGTCTTTAAGTTCATTTTCTATGTTGATATAATCAGTATTTCTTTCTCTTCTGGTTATAGGAACTCTCTTTTTAATTTCTTCATCCTTACTTATTTCTTCAATTTCATGGACACTAAGTCCTTCGTTGATAATTTTTTTAGCCAAATCAGTAATTTTACTTTCATCTTCCATTTTAGATAAAACCCTAGCATGTCCCATAGAAAGTTCACCATTTAAAATCATTTTTTGAACTTCTTCCGGTAGATTTAGTAGCCCTAAAGTATTGGTAATATGACTTCTACTCTTTCCTATTCTAAGTGCAAGATCCTCTTGCCTAATATCCAAGTTATCAATAATTCCCTTATAGGCCCAAGCAAGTTCAATAGCGGTAAGATTCTCCCTTTGAATATTTTCTAGTAGTGCGATTTCTCTCATTTCATCATCAGAAAAATCTTTTACAATAGCGGGTATTTTATCTAATCCTGCCATTTTACTGGCTCTAAGCCTTCTTTCGCCTGCTATTAAATCATAACCACGAATTCCCTTTTTAACAATAATGGGCTGAAATACGCCATGGTTTTTAATTGATTCAGATAGTTCTCTTAAAGCCTCTTCATTAAAACTCTTTCTGGGCTGATAAGGATTTGGTCTAATTTCATTAATAGGAATATCTTGAATTTCATTAGTAGTAGCATTTTCCATTATATTACTTTCAAAAGTATCAAAATCAAGAACCTCTGTTGAAAATAGTTCTTCAAGTCCCCTACCCAACGCTTTCTTCTTTTGTTCCATTTCTATCTATAACCTCCTTAGCTAAATTTAGATATGCTATAGTACCTTTATTTCTAGGTTCATATTCAAGTATTGGTTTGCCATGACTAGGAGCCTCTGCAAGCCTTACTAGTCTTGGAATGATTGTATCATACACTCTCTCTTTAAAAAATCCTTTTATACTTTCAATAACTTCAATTCCTAAATTAGTATTAGAAAACATCGTAAGAAGAACTCCTTCAATATCTAAATTAGGATTAACTTTTCTTTGCGCTAGCATTATTGTATTAATAAGCTGCATAATACCTTCAAGAGCAAAGTATTCACACTGAACAGGAATTAACACAGAGTCAGCAGCGGCCAGTGCATTAGTGGTAAGAATACCAAGAGATGGTGGACAATCGATAAATATAAAATCATAATTATCTTTTACCTTGGATAGCTCATCCTTTAACCTTGTTACCCTATTGAACTTAGCTCCAGTTTCTTTAGCCCTTCTTTCTAATTCAATAAGTTCCATATCTACTCCCGCTAAATTAAGATAAGCAGGAAGTAAAGATAAATTCTTACTTTTAGTTTTGATTATTGAATCAGAAATAGATTTCTTCATAGTAAGTACTTCATATATACTACTAGATATATCGCCTTTATTTATTCCAACTCCAGTAGTCGCATTTCCCTGTGGATCTAAATCTACAAGTAATACTTTTTTATTTAAAACACCAAGTGAAGCAGCTAAATTAATACTAGTAGTAGTTTTACCTACTCCACCTTTTTGGTTTACGATTGCTATAATTTTTCCCATATAATGTCACCTTATTTTCCTCAAATATAATTGTATCAAAAAATATCGAAAAAAGGAAGTGGTTTTTTGTATTTATTTCACTTCGTACTTCGTTACTCAGTGTTTTCTGAAGCCTAAGGTCTTCAGAAAAATAATTTTTGGTTTTAAATTTAACAAATATTACAGCATATTATATAAAAACACTATTATTTATTAGTAAGTTATAATGATTATTTGACAAGAAATAATAATTATGTTAAAATACATAGCCGAAATGAGGGGGAAATATTTATGATAAAAGATATAAAAAACAAAAGTGAATTTGAAAATCTAGTGGAAAAAATAAAAACTTGTTTAGATTGGTACAGAAAAAGGAATTTTGACGATAAAGTATATAAGTTATATCTTGCCAATGGAGAAAGGATTAATGTTATTTTTCCAAAACAAACAATAGCCCATTTATTGGGTATTAAAACAGAGTATTTAAAATCAACAAAATTATTAAAGGGTAAAAGCAGTTATGAAATACTTGAAGAAATATGTGCGGACCCATATAAAATATGTAAGTTAGTTAGTGAGGGACATTTAACATATAGTTCATTTATTTCACCTTATGCAGATGATAAGGTAGATAATTTTATGAATAATTGTGGAATAAATGATATAAATAGTATTGAATTTATATGTTCTTACATTAAAGAATATAGTTTTATAACTGGTAAACAACAGCTTGAAGGAGATTACTATATATGCTATAGGAAGACAGACGGACTATTAATCTTAGGGCTTAAAAAAGAAGGCAGATATTACCAACCAATGACTAATAGAATTATTGATTTAAATGACAAAGAATCTAAAGAATTTTTAGGTCAATTACTTACTAATTAGCACATAACTGCATTATCGACAATAATGTTAGGAAATGAATATGGAGAAAGTAAAAAAATATTCTACAATAATGAAGAAAAGATAAAAAAAGTAAAAATACTTAATACTTATAGTGAAGAATATGATGCCACAGTAGAAGTTGGTAAAGATTATATGTTCATACTAGAAAAATTTAGTAAATTATATAACTTCAGTAAAGAGTTAGATGATATTTTGACATTTATATCAAATACAATGCAAAATAAATGCCCAGTAAATTTATCAAAATTACAAGAAAAGAATGTAACATTATCTGAAAGTATGATTAGTATGATAAATGCATATAATTTGTCATTAGAAAAAGAATTAACATCAGAGGGAGCAAATATATATGCAAAAAAAGCTAAAGAAGAACGCGATAAACTACGTGAAGAATTTATAAAAATTCAAACTGAACTTGCCGCAGCAATTAGTGTTAATGAAAAACTAGTACAGGAAAATAAAAAATTACAAGAAGATAATCAAAGATTACAAGAGGAAAACAAAGCTTATGGTGATAGAGAAACAAGAATAATAAAAATATTAACTAGAGAAAATGATGTTAATGATGAACAAAATCATTAAAATTTCTTGACATAAACAAAATAAAACTATATAATAAAGTAGCATTTGACTTGGAGGTGTATTATATAATGAAAAGAACTTATCAACCTAATAACAGAAAAAAAGCTAAAAAGCATGGTTTCTTTGCTAGAATTAAAGGTAATGTTTTAAAAAGTAGAAGAAATAAAAAAAGAAAAAAATTATGTGCATAATTTTGTTTTCTTTTTTATTTTTTTATATCTAATTTAATATGAAGAAGATAGAAATAATCAAATCATCAAGGGAATATACTGAAATAATTAATACTAATATTTACAGAAGAAGCAAATATTTTAGTATATATTATCGTAAAACCGGTGATGAAAATAAATATGGTATTACTATTCCAAAAAAGACAGGAACAGCGGTAATACGTAATAAAATAAAGAGAAGGGTAAAAAACATTATTGATAATAATAAAAATATAGTGCAAAAAGGCTATGACTATGTTATAATTGTTAAGAAAGGCATAGTAGATTTAACATACCAAGACATGGAAAAAGAATTGTTAAAACTACTAAGTATGGGTGATTAATTTGAAACAAGGAAAAAAAGCATTTAAAATAGTACTAATTATACTAAGTTTAGTTATGTTAACAGGATGTACTAAAACATTAACAGGAGAAGATAAAAAGGCTGTAAAATATGAAGAAACTGGTAAAGCATTAACTGAAAATATTCTTTGTAAACCTACAAATAAAGATGTAATAGAACTATACAAAGAAAATAAAGTTGATGTTGATAAACTACCAAGTTGTGAAAACTTTAAACCTTTTTCTGAGTATGAAGGACTATGGACGACAGTATTTGTAAAACCGCTTGCTTGGGTAATCATAAATATTGGCGTACTTTTAGGTAAAACAGGTCTAAGTAAAGGGTTAGCAAATGGATTTGCAATTATTTTATCTTGCTTAGTAATAAGATTAATACTATATCCATTTACTAGAAAAACTGCAATGCAGTCAGAAAAAATGAAAGAAGTTCAGCCACAATTAGAAAAATTAGAAAAGAAATATAAAGATAAAACAAGTGAAGAAGATCAAAAGATGAAAGCACAAGAAATGATGGTAATTTATCAAAAAAATAAAATAAATCCATTATCAAGTTGTTTACTATCATTCATTCAAATACCATTATTATTTGCATTTCTTGAAGCAATAAATAGAACTCCGGTAATATTTGAAAATAAATTCTTCAAGTTAGATATGGGAACTACAATATCACACGGAATAATGTCAAAGACATGGTATCTATATGTACTACTATTTGTTATTATTCTTGCAACATCATATCTATCATTTAGAAAAACATTAAAAGATCAAACTGGAATGGCTAAACAAATGAAAAGTACAATATATATCATGCTTGCTATGATAGTTATAGCATCATTTAGTTTACCAGTAGCTCTTGGTTTATATTGGATAGCATCATCATTATTTACAGTGGCTCAAAACTTAATTGTTGAAAGAAAGAAGGCAAAGAAGTAATGAATAAGTATTATTTTGAAGGAAAAACACAGGAGCAGGCAATTAACCTTGCACTATATGAACTAAATATATCTGAAGACGATTTAATAGTAAATAATGTTGAAGATAAAAGTAGTTTGCTAAAGAAGAATGTTAAAATAGAAGTATTAAATATAAAAGAAATAATTTCATTTATCAAAGATACATTAAATAAAATAACTGAGTTAATGGGAGCTAAATCAAATCTTGAAGTAAAAAGAAGAGAAAAAAGTATTTCAGTTACAATATTCTCTGAAAACAATGCTATTCTTATTGGTAAAAATGGTAAGAATGTTGCTGCTCTTCAATTACTAATAAGACAAATGGTAAATTCAAAATTAAAAGAGCCATTATCAATTATTATTGATGTTGGAAATTATAAAGAAAAAAGAGCAAGAAGCATTGAGTACTTAGCTAAAAAACTAGCAAGAGAAGCATACAAAACAAAAACAGAAGTAACTATGGATAGTATGAATTCTTATGAAAGAAGAATAGTACACGAGGCCCTAGCGAATGACAAGTATGTTTATACAGAATCAATTGGTGAAGAGCCAAATAGAAAAGTAGTAATTAAATTAAAAGAAAGTAAATAAGTGTAAAATTGAACTTGTCAACAAAAAGTAGACAGTAAAAAGATTTTATTTAAACCCTAGTTG
>SAMEA104315429__coassemble_681_pt1 | contig 21748 bp, 22 predicted proteins | sample SAMEA104315429__metabat2_high_PE_036 | metagenome-assembled genome bin SAMEA104315429 (sample SAMEA104315429) | gut metagenome | biome: Monkey gut; feature: monkey-associated habitat; material: faeces | place: China | collected 2013 | reverse complement strand
GCCTATTAACGAGCCTAATTTAGATACTAAATATTCTGTTTATAAAAAGATATTTTCAGTTAAAAGCACCGGTACTTTGGATCAAAAACTTGATATTTACATGTTTATAACTGACAATCAGTTTAAGGAAAATGCCCTTAACTATGCATTATATGACAGTTCTGGTTATAAAATATCTACGGGCACTATTCCTAAGACAGATAAAATATTAATTGGTTCAAATATAGATTTAAAAAGCAACAAAGAGAGAAGTTTTACTGTGTTGATATGGCTTCAAGAAAGTTATAACGATCAGGATTATGAAATGGGGAATACTTTTAAAGGTGGTTTTGATATAACTGCTAGTCAAATAAAATATCAATAATGACTAGTTTTTTTCTTTTAATTATATTATAATTATTATGGAGGCTACTTATATGAATGGAAAAAGAATAAAAGTTAATGACTTTAAATTTAAATATGGACAAGAAACTGTATTTATTAATGTATTTGGAGCTTTTAGATATAAGAAAAATAATAACAAGTATATCGTTTATAGCTATGATAATAGTAAACTGTATTATGGTTCTTTATTTATAAGAGATAAAGAACTTGTTATAATGCTTTCTAAAGATGATAACGAAGATTTGATAGATAGCTTTTTAAATAATATTTTAAATAACGAAAAGAATAATGCCTTTGAAATTATTTCATTAGATAATATAAATAGTGCTCAAATAATTGATGAAGGTATTATTAATAAGAAAATTGATATTAATAAACTTGATGAATTAACTATACCTAAAAAGAAAGTTCAAGAAGTAGTTAATAAAAATAAAAGGAAAAAAAGAATATCAATATCTGGAATATTTTTTGCGCTATTTATAGTTGTGGTAGTGGCTTTCTTCTTTTTTAATCCGGAAGTTATTATGGGAAAAGATAAGAAATATGTTTGTGATAGAGAATATAATCATAATACTTTATCTATTCTTATTAGAGAGGAAGTTAAACTTACTTTTAGTGGCAAAGGTAAGATTAAAAACTCAGTGGTAACTAATAATTATATCTTTAATAGTGATAGTAGGTATAATAAATTTAAAAATAATGGTGAATTCTATAAGTATATGAATGAAGGAGATACTTATAAGTTTGTTGATGAAGAAAAGACTTATAGAGTCATGTCTAATATTAAAGATTTAAAGGAATATTTTTCTTCTGAAGATGAAGATTCTATATTAGAATATTATAATAGAAATAATTATAAATGTAAGAAAATAGAAACAGAGTGATTGATATGAGATTTTATTTGTTGTATGGAACTGATACTTCTATTATAGATAGAGAGATTGATATTATTAAAGAAGAATTATCTATTTCAGATAATGATGTTATTTATTATAATATTGAAGATATTAAAGACATTGTAGATGAAGCACTTACTATTTCAATATTTTCTCCTACTAAACTTATTGTTATTGATAGTACTATTTATTTATCACAGAAGAAAGATATTGAAGATATTAACTTACTTGAAAACTATTTTAATAATTATAATCCTAATAGTTATTTAGTATTTGTATCTAATAGTGATAATATTGATTCTAGAAAAAAAATAGTTAAATTTATTAATAATAATGGTATTACAAAAAAGGTAGAAGCTAATAGTGAATATTTGAGAGATTATGTTAATGATTATTTAAAGAAAAAGAATTATAAAATGAGTAGTATGGATATTAATGTTTTTATTAATAGAATTGGTAATAATATTGATAATATTAAAAACGAACTTGATAAACTTATGTTATATAAAATAGAAGATAAAGTTATTAATAATAGTGATATTATGCTTCTTACAGAAGAAAATACTGATAATAGTGTTTATGATTTAGTTAGTGCACTATTAAAGAATGATAATAGTAAGGCTATTAAACTATATAAAGATTTTGTTATAAATGGTATGGATCCTAATCAGATAATTGCTATTATTGCTAGTCAAATAAGATTGTTATTTCAAGTTAAAAGACTTTATAATAGTGGTAAGTCTAATGATGAAATAGCTAAAATATTGGAGTTTAAAAGTGTCTATAGAGTTAAGTATTTACTTAATGATAGCTATTATTATAGTGAAGATACTTTAATTAAGTATTTATCTAAACTATCTGATATAGATAGAGATATTAAAATTAATAATATTGATGGTAATATACTATTAGAACTTTTTATTGCAAGTAAAGATTATTAAAAAAAGTATGTTTGTTACATACCTTTTTTTATGTTTGATAATATATTTTGTTTTTCTTTTTCATTTGAATTATTCCATAGTAATTCAAATAATACCCCAAGACCTATTAATGGATCATCTTCATGAGAAGATATAGAGTCTTCGATAGATCTTTTTATATCATCAATACTAGAATCTTTAAAGTTACTGATGATATATTTTCTTATATCTATATTATTCATTTTATCACCATTAATATAATGGTATAATATTTGATGTTTTATTCATTGTAATTTAAATATTACTATGTTATTATATTGGTGGTGATGTTATGTCTATATATATTCATATTCCTTTTTGCAATAGTATTTGTACATATTGTGATTTTTGTAAAATATTTTATAATAAGAAATATATTGATGATTATTTAAATAATTTAGAAAAAGAAATTAAAATGAGATATAAAGGTGAAATGATTAATACTATTTTTGTTGGAGGTGGTACTCCGAGCAGCTTAAATGATGTGGAATTGATTAAGCTGATGAATATTATCAAGGTATTTAAACTTAATAATGAGTATGAATTTACTATTGAGTGTAATGTTGAATCTATTACTGAAAATAAACTTAAAATAATGAAAAAATATGGAGTTAATAGAATTAGTATTGGGGTAGAATCTTTTGATAATAGTATTATTAAATTACTTGGAAGAAATCAAACTAAGAGTGATGTATATAATAAGATAGGAATAGTAAAGAAATATTTTAGTAATATTAACATAGACTTGATATATGCTGCATATGATGATATAAATATTTTGAAAAGCGATATTGATTGCTTTTTGAGACTTGATATTCCACATATTTCTACTTATAGTTTAATAATTGAAGATAATACTATACTAAAAATTAATGGAATGAAAAATATTGATGAAGATACTGACTATGAAATGTATAAATATATAGAGGATACTCTTGAGAATAATAATTATATTCATTATGAGATTAGTAATTATTCTAAAGATGGATATCAATCTAAACATAATTTGGTATATTGGAATAATGAAGAGTATTATGGATTTGGGTTGTCTAGTACTAGTTATATAAATAATAAGAGAATAACTAATACTAAAAATTTAAGAAATTATTTAAATGGAGAGTATGTTGGTACAATTATAGTTGAAGATAAAGATGTTAGAATGGAAAATGAAGTGATGCTTGGACTTAGAAAGTTTGATGGTATTGATTTGGAAGGATTTAGAGATAAGTTTGGCGTGTCTTTAGAGGATATATATAATATTGATAGTTTGATTAAGGAAGGCTATTTAGTAAAAGAAGGTAATTATATTAAAATTAATAAAAGATATATGTATATATCTAATGAAATTATTATAAGAATACTTGAATAATATGTTTTTTTGTGTTAGAATATGTTCCACGAAGGGAAGAAATATAATGGAAAATAAAAATGAAATTATAAAAGGCTTATTTGATATAAAAGCTAACCTTTCTAGTGAAATATTTGAACTAGAAAACAAACTATATTTACTTAGAAGTTCGCTTAAAGATATTAATAACGAAATATGTAGAGTTGGGGGTCATAGTTTTGGCAAGTGGAAACAGGCTATTAATCCTGATTGGATTAATGATGAAAATAGTAATAAAGTATATTGCTATAGGAGAGTATGCAGCATTTGTGGTAAGAAAGAAATTACTTTTGATATAAATGATACAAAGGTACGTAGTAAGAAAAAATAATAGTTCAATGTTTATTTGGACTTTTTCTTTACTTATTTACTTAAATATTTTATAATTATTATGTGAGGTAGATGTTATGGAAAAATTTATAAAGTTTATTACTAATGAGAAATTTTATTTGCCAATTGTTTATATAGTTATTGGTCTTATATTATATTTGATAATAGAAAAAGTTATTAATAGAATATCTAAGAGACATATTGGTAATAGCGGCAAAGATAAGCGAAAGGACACTATTATTAATTTAGGAAGAAGTATATTTAAATATTTAATACTTATATTTATTGTTCTTGGAATACTTAAAATATATGGTATTGATACTACGAGTATTATTGCTTCTTTAGGCGTATTTGCTGCGGTTATTGGTCTTGCTTTTCAAGATATTATTAAAGATTTATTAGCGGGGGTAGCAATACTATTTGATAATAAATATGCTGTTGGTGATACTGTGTCAATTAATGGGTTTCAAGGTACTGTAATTGAATTTGGACTTAGAACTACTAAAATTAAGGCTTTTACTGGAGAAGTTAAATCTATTGGTAATTCTTCTTTTAGTGAAGTTATTAATTATAATTTGGCTAATTGTGACATTTTTCTTAAACTTAATGTTGCTTATAATACTGATATTGATAAATTAGAGAAGGTTTTGGAAGGTATGAGAGAGGATATTCTTAAAATTGAGAATGTTAAAGATTATAAATTACTAGGGGTAGATGAATTAGGAGACTCTAGTATTGTATATGCAGTTGATATTACCTGCAAGGCTATGACTAATTATGCTATTAAAAGAGAAGTATTAAAAATGATAAAGAAAAAATTTGATAAGGAAGGAATTAATATTCCATATACTACGGTGGATGTTAATATTAGGAAGTAAATATGGATAAAGTTAGTTATTTTAATAAAGAATATAGTTATATTAAAGATGAGAAAAAAAGGGGTGATTTAAAGTATTTAGTAAGTGAACTACCTGATTACTTTTTTGAAATACCGGCTTCAAGTACTGGCAAATATCACCCGGAATTTGCTGGCACTAAGAATGGGTTAGTTAAACATACTAAGGTTGCTGTTCGTATAGCTAAAGAACTTTTAGATAATCCGGGTCTTAATAATTTTACACAAAATGAGAAAGATATTATTTTGATGGCTCTTACTCTTCATGATGGATTAAAAAAAGGTAATCCTGAGGAAAGATATACAAGATTTGATCATCCTTTGCTAGCAGCTTCTTTTATTAAAGAACATAAGAATAAATTATCTTTAAATGATGATGAACTTAACTTAATGACTAGGGTAATATCTTCACATATGGGAATTTGGAATAAAGATTTTAATGATAATGAGGTATTACCAATTCCTAAGGATAAATATGAAAGATTTGTTCATTTATGTGATTATTTATCAAGCAAAAAATTTCTTAATGTAGATTTTGATGGCTTTGATATTAAGTATTGACTTCTAATGAGAAGTCTTTTTTCATACTATTTATTAGTGATATTATGAAAATGAGATACTTGTTTATTCCAATGATTATTATATCTTTAATGATATGGATAATTGATATAGATAAAGATGTTTTGGTTAATAAGGAAATTATTGATGATAATATAGAAATTAGTTATCCTTATTTTAATGATAAGAAAATAGATGATTTTATTGATGAATATTTAGATAGATATAAAAATAATAATGGTATTATTGATTATGATTATGATAATAGGGATAATAAATATTATGTTGTATTTTATAAATATTTTTTTGATAGTAATATTTATAGTTATGATTTAGATTCTTTTATGATTGACTTGGACAGTAGTACTATAAGTATGGTATATACTGAGGTGTTTGATTATGATGTTGTTACTAATAAAAAAATAAATAATAGTGATAAATTAATTGCTCTTACTTTTGATGATGGACCTAATTATAATACCAATAAAGTTCTTGATGTACTTGCTAAATATAATGTTAAGGCCACTTTCTTTGTACTTGGTAGTAAGGTAATGAATAATAAAAAAATATTGAAAAGAGAATATGATAGTGGAATGGAGATAGGTAATCATACATTTAATCATTTATTATTAACTAAATATAAAGAAAATGTTATTAAAGATGAAATAGATAATACTTCTTCAGTTATATTTGAAGTTACTGGTAGATATCCTAAATTATTAAGACCTAGTTATGGTGCTTATAATAATACGATTAAAAAAATAGGTGATATGCCTATTATTATATGGGATATAGATACTTTAGACTGGAAATATCATAATTCTAAAAGAATTGCCAGTAGGGTAATTAACAAAGTTAAAGATGGTGATATTATTCTAATGCATGATATATATAGTGCTACTGCAAATAGTTTGAATATTATTATTCCTGAGCTTCAGAATAGGGGATATACTTTTGTTACTGTACCTGAATTATTTTATTATAAAGAAATTACTTTAGAAAAAGAAAAGGTATATGGTTATGCTAGATAATTAACATAAGTTATCTGGAATTAACTTACTTATATATTTTAATATACTATCTTTAGTATATTTTTTTGGATTTTTAATATATTCTAAGCAGATACTTATGACTCCCTCTACATAAAAGATAGTAATTATTTCTAATGGTATTTCTTCATTATATAACAGATGATTTTTAATATTTTCAGTAATATTTTTTAAAATAGTATCGTGAAATATAGTGCTGGCAATGTTATTATTATTGCGTTTTACTACTAGTGAGTAGGTATTTATATTTTCGTTTATATGTTCTAAAAGTAAACTGATTAAATTAACATAGTATACTTTAATATTTATTGGTACTTCATTTTGAGATAGTTTTTGTTTTAACTCTTCTTCAAGGTCATGAACTAATGAAGATAGTAAGTCATACTTATCGTTAAAGTTATTATAGAATGTTGATCTATTAATGCGTGCTTCTTTACATATATCTGATACTTTTATTTCTTCAAATGATTTATTTTTCATAGTTAATAATAATCCTTTATAAAGATTATTTTTTGTTTTAATTATTCTTTGATCCAAAATATCACCTAATTATATTATATTGAATATTTGACAAATGTAAAGTTTTCCTTTACAAAGAAATGGTTTTGTTATATAATTATATTGGCTTTTTGTAAGGAAGTGATATTATGGCTTATATCAGTAATGAAATTATTAATGAAATAAGAAATAAGACTGATATAGTAGAAGTAGTATCAAGATATGTTAATCTTACAAAGACTGGTAAAAACTATATTGGAGTATGTCCTTTTCATGATGACCATTCTCCAAGTATGAGCGTTAGTCCTGAAAAGCAAATATATACTTGTTTTTCATGCGGTGCTTCAGGTAATGTATTTACTTTTGTGTCAGATTTTGAAAAGATATCTTTTGTTGAGGCAGTTAAATTACTTGGAGAAAAAGTTGGTATTAATATATCAAGTGATGTAAAAGTTAATACTAAGAGAGACGAATACTTTGATATATATAATTTGGCTAGTAAGTTTTATCAAAATAGTCTTAATAGTAGTTTGGGTAAGAATGCTATAGAATATTTAGAAAATAGACATCTTGATAAAGAAACTATTAAGAAATTTGGTATAGGCCTTTCTATTCAGAAGGTATCACTTACTGAATATCTTACTAATAAAAAATATTCTTTAGATAAACTTATTGATATAGGTCTTACTAATGATAATGGTAATGATATATTTGTAAGTAGAATTATGTTTCCTATATGGGATTTAAGTGGTAATGTTGTTGCTTTTTCTGGTAGAATATATAATACTAAAGATAATTCTAAGTATATAAATACTAAAGAAACTGATAACTTTAAAAAAGGTAAAATATTATATAACTATCATATGGCTAAGGAACATTTAAAGAAGAATGATACTGTTATTATAATGGAAGGACAAATGGATGTTATTAGGGCTAGTACTGTCGGTATTAATAATTGTATAGCTACAATGGGTACTGCACTTACTAAGGATCATAAAATGGTGCTTAAGAATATGGCAAAAAATATCATTTTATGTTTTGATGGTGATGCCGCAGGTGAAAAGGCTACACTTAGTGCTATAGAACTACTAGAGGATACTGGGGTTAATATTAAAATAGTTAGACTTCCTAATAATATGGATCCTGATGAGTATATTCTAAAAGAAGGTAAAGATAGTTTCTTATATCAAATTAAGTCTGCTATGACTTTAATTGATTATAAGATGGAAATATTAAAAAAAGATAAAGATTTTAGTAATATAAAAGAAATATCTTCTTATATTAATATAATGTTAAAAGAATTAGTTAATGAAAAAGATGATATTGTTGTAGAACTTAATTTGAAGAAATTATCTGATAATTTTAATATTGATTATAATACTATTAAAGAAAAATATGATAGTATAAAAAAAAGTAACAATAATAATAAGATGATTGTTAAAGAAGAAAAAACTAAAAAGGTTTATGATAAATATGGAATGGCAGAAAATTATTTAATTTATTATATGTTTAAAGATAATATGGTTATTAATATGGTTGAAAATAAGGTTGGATACTTTCCAACAAAAAATATTAGAGAATTATCTAATGAAATTATTTACTATTTTCATAAATATGGTATAATAAATGTCGCTGATTTTATTAGTTATATATCTGATAAAGAAGAAATACTTAAGACTTTAAAAGATATTTTTGCTATGAATATCAAAGATGACTTTCAAGAAAGAGAAATTGAAGATTATATTTTTGTTGTAAATGAGTATCATAAAGAAGTGAAGATAAATGATTTAAACAAAAAATTAAAAGAAGAGAAAGATCCTTTGAAGCAAGCAAAAATAATTGAAGAGATAATGAAGTTAAGGGGAGTGAATAAAAATGGTACCAGAAATTAAAGATTTTGAACAAAGAAAAGAAGCACTAATTAAAAAGGGTAAAGAACTTGGTTTTATTACTTATGAAGAGATTGCCGAAGAATTAAAAGGTCTTGATGTAAGTAGTGATTTACTAGATGAACTATATAATGCTTTTATGGAAAATGATATAAGTGTTATATCTGAAACTGATCTAGATGATGATTCTGGTGAAGAAGATACTGGGGGTAATTTAGAGGATATTCTTAAGGATAATACAATAGCTAAAGAACTTACTATTAATGATCCAGTTAGAATGTATTTAAAAGAAATAGGTAAGATAAGTCTACTATCACTTGATGAAGAAACTGAGTTATCTAAGAGAATTGCTGAAGGTGATGAAACTGCAAAGAATAGACTTGCTGAATCTAACTTAAGACTTGTTGTTTCTATAGCTAAGAGATATGTTGGTAGAGGAATGCTATTTCTTGATTTGATTCAAGAGGGCAATATTGGGCTTATGAAAGCAGTTGAAAAATTTGATGCTGAAAAGGGATATAAGTTTAGTACTTATGCTACTTGGTGGATTAGACAAGCTATAACTAGAGCTATTGCTGATCAGGCTAGAACTATTAGAGTGCCAGTACATATGGTAGAAACTATTAATAAATTATCTAGATATCAAAGACAACTTACTCTTGAGCTTAATAGAGAGCCTACTGATGAAGAACTTGCTAAGAAAATGGGCATGTCTCCAGATAAGGTAAGAGAGGTTATTAAAATAGCACAAGATCCGGTATCTTTAGAGACTCCTATTGGTGAAGAAGAGGATTCTCATTTAGGAGACTTTGTACCTGATGAAAGTAATATGTCTCCAGAAGATTTTACAATACATGAAATGTTAAAAGAAGAAATTGGTGATGTACTTCTTACTTTAACTGAAAGAGAAGAACAAGTACTTAGACTTAGATTTGGTTTAGATGATGGTTCTCCAAAAACACTTGAAGAAGTTGGTCAAATGTTTGGAGTTACAAGAGAAAGAATTAGACAAATTGAAGCAAAAGCATTAAGAAAATTAAGACATCCTTCAAGAAGTAGAAAGTTAAAGGACTTCTTAAATGAATAAGTTATCTAAAAGACTAGAAGTAGTGGCTAGTTTTGTAAATGATAATTCTAAAGTAATTGATATAGGCTGTGATCATGGCCTTTTATCTATTTATTTGGTGAATAAATATAAAAATATAAAAGTAATTGCTAGTGATGTTAATGAAAATGCTCTTAGTAGTGCTATTACTAATATAAAAAAAGAAAAACTAGAGAATAGAATAGAAACTAGACTTGGCAGTGGGCTTGATGTAGTAAAAGCTGATGAAATTGATACTATTGTAATAGCAGGTATGGGAGCAAATACAATAGTAGGTATTCTAAAATATAGTACTTCTAAATTGAGTAATGTTAATAATATTATTATTCAAAGTAATACAGATTTATATTTTCTTAGAAAAAATATTACTAGTCTTGGTTATTATATTGAAGATGAGATTTTAGTAGAAGATAAGAATATTATATATACTGTTATTAAGTTTACTAAAGGTAAGAAAAGATATAACTATAAAGAGTTATATTTAGGACCTGTACTTATTACTAAAGATGATGATTTATTTAAAAAGAAATGTAATAAAGAATTAACAACTTTAAAACTTATTCTTAAAAATATTAATAGTGGTCATTATTTATATAGATTAAAAATTAAAAGAAATATAAAGATATTAGAAGATGTTTTAAAGCATTAATAATATCTTTTTTTAGTATGCATATTTTGCTTCTATATGATAGATATGGTTGATATATTTATTTGAGACAATATTATTGGCTCAAATAAACACTTTAGTACATTAGAACTAAAGTGAAAAATGAGAAAAATAAGAAATAAATATTTACTAATTTCATATAATATGGTAATATATTATTGGCTTTTCAAAAAATATACACAAATATTGATTTAATTATTCGAGTGCCTAATATAAGGTGGATATTAAAGAAGAGATATTTGGAAGAAAAAACGAAAGGAGATATGATAATTATGACAGTAGTATCTATGAGCTATTTGTTAGAAGCAGGAGTTCACTTTGGTCATCAGACTAAAAGATGGAATCCTAAAATGAAAGAGTATATATTTAACTCTAGAGATGATATTTATATCATTGACTTACAAAAGACAGTAGAAAAAATGGAAGAAGCTTATGCTGCTTTAAATAAGATTGCTGCTGATGGTGGAAAAGTACTTTATGTTGGTACTAAGAAACAAGCACAAGAAGTATGTAAAGAAGAAGCTGAAAGAAGTAATATGTACTATGTTACTGAGAGATGGTTAGGAGGAACTTTAACTAATTTCAAAACTATTAGAAGAAGAGTTAATCGTCTTGAAGAAATTGAAAAGATGGAAAAAGATGGTACATTTGAAAAACTTCCTAAGAAAGAGGTAGTAGGACTTAAGAAGGAATATGAAAAGTTAAATAAGAATTTATGTGGTATTAGAGAAATGACTAAATTACCTGAAGCTGTTATTATTGTTGATTCTACTAAAGAATATAATGCAATAAGAGAGGCTAGAAAACTTGGTATACCAGTATTTGGTCTTATTGATACTAATTGTGATCCTGATGATGTTGATTATGTATTACCTGCTAACGATGATGCTGTTAGAAGTATTAAGGTTGTACTTGGTGCTTTAACTAATGCTATTATTGAGGCTAATGGTGGTACACTTGTTGATTATGTAAGTGAAGATGATAAAAAGGCTTCTAAAGAAAAAAATTCTAATAAGAAGGAAAAAAAAGAAATAAAAGAAACTGAAGAAGTTAAGGATACAAAGCCAGTTAAAGAAGAAGTTAAAAGTGAAAAGCCAGAATTAGACTTAAATATTTTAACTGTTGCTGAACTTAGAGACCTTGCTAAGAAAAAAGAAATTAAAGGCTATTCTAAGATGAAAAAAGAAGAATTAATTGAAAATTTAAAATAAGGAGGAATACTATGATTACTGCAAATATGGTAAAAGAGCTTAGAGAACAAACTGGAGCAGGTATGCTTGATTGTAAGAAGGCTCTTACTGAAACAAATGGTAATATGGAAGAAGCTATTACTTGGCTTAGAGAAAAAGGTATCAGTAAAGCTGCTAAAAAACAAACTAGAATAGCTGCTGAAGGACTTGCTCTTGCTAAAGTTGAAGGTAATAAGGCTGTTATAGTAGAAGTTAACTCTGAAACTGACTTCGTTGCTAAGAATCCAGAATTTACTGGTTTAGTTAATGATATTGCTACTGCTATTTTAGGTAGTAATGTTAGTACAGTAGAAGAGGCTAATAAATTAGAAGTTAATGGTACTTCTATTGAGAATATGATAGTGGATAAAACTGCTACTATTGGTGAAAAATTATCTTTTAGAAGATTTGAATTAGTTGAAAAACAAGATAATCAAGTATTTGGTACTTATTCTCATATGGGTGGTAAAATAGTAACACTTGCTGTACTTGAAGGAACTGACACTGAAGTTGCTAAAGATGTAGCTATGCAAATTGCCGCTATGAGACCACTATATTTAGATAAAGATTCTGTTCCTAGTGAAAGAGTAGAGAAAGAAAGAACTATTCTTACTGAACAAGCTGAAAACGAAGGATTAGATGCTAATAAACTTCCTATGATTGTTAATGGTAGACTTAATAAGTTCTATGAAGAAGTTTGTTTATTAGATCAAGGCTTTGTTAAGGAAAATAAGATGAAAGTATCTAAATATGTTGAAAGTAAAGGTATGAAAGTATTATCTTTTGTAAGATATGAAGTTGGTGAAGGTATGGAAAAAAGAGAAGAAAACTTTGCTGACGAAGTAGCTAAACAAATTAATGGTTAAGAATTCTAGAAATAGGGTTCTTTTTCTTTGATATAAAAAAATATCTCTTTACGAGATATCTTTTATTGTACTTCTTTTCCACACTTTTCACAGAATTTTGTTCCTGGTTTAAGTTTGCAACCGCAACCTAAACAATATTTTTCTGGTTCACTGTTTGTAGAAGGCTTAGTATTATCACCAATTGGACCATTAGGACTAACTTCAATACTTGAATCATAAGTATATTTGTTTGAAAAACCTAACACCATAGTTATTATTGGTGCTACAAATATACCAGCTACACCATATCCTACTGGTTGTTGTTTCATCTTCTTTGCTAAATTATAGAAAATAAAGAAATTAACAGCCATACTTGCTAAATTACAGATATAATCTAATCCATCTATTTTAGCTATAGCGCATATTGTTCCAGATATTGCAATTAAGAAATACCACCAATTTAAACCTGCTATTTGAATTAATACAAATACATTATAAAGTGGTATTATTGCTTTCCAACCATCTTCACCAGCCTTTTTGAATAATTTTGCAAGTGCTATTACATAAACTACATAGAAAGCTATTACAAGTATTCCTAGGAAAACTAATAAACCAATCGAAGTTGCTGCAAAAACTCCAAATGCATCATCCATTTTATTCACTCCTCTCTATTAATAATATACCAAATTATTGTGAATATTTCAATATAAATAGAAATTTTTATTAATTATAATTTTTGTAATTATTAAGTAGCATAAAAATATTTATATTTTTCTTTGTAATTTATACTGAGATGCTTGAATATTCTTTAATAGGTGAGACTACTATGTTTGATAAAGGTATACATAAAAGAATTAAAATAGTACTTTTGATAGTGATATTTGTATTTTTACTTGTTATTGGTAAAGTATTTTACATTGAGGTTATTGAATATAGAAAACTTAATACTTTGGCTAGTGGATTATGGAGTAGAAACTTGCCTATTGAGGCTGATAGGGGTAAAATATATACTGTTGATGGCGAAATAGTAGCGGGTAATCTTACTACTACTTCTTTGGTATTTATTCCAAATCAAATTAAAGATAAGGATTTAGTAGCTACGAAAATAAGTGAAATACTTGGAGTAGATAAAAGTGTTATTGAAGAGCATTTATATAAGAAGTCAATGATGGAAAGAGTACATCCTGAAGGAAGAAGACTATCTTATGATATTGCGGATAAGATTGCTAAGTTTAACTTTGAGGGAGTATATTTGCTTAAGGAATCTAAGAGATATTATCCTCATGATGAGATGCTTTCACATGTACTTGGTTATGTTGGTATTGATAATCAAGGTCTTAGTGGACTTGAACTTGAATATGATAAAATACTTACTGGGGAGTATGGTTCTATTCAGTATTTTTCTGATGCAAAAGGGAATAATTTAGATAGAAATTCGGTATATGTTGAACCAGAGGATGGTCTTGATATATATTTGACTGTTAATTATAAGATTCAGTCTTCTATTGAGAGAGAACTTGATAATATTGTAACTAAATACAATCCAGAAGGGGCTTGGGCTTTGGCGATGGATCCTAATACTGGTGAGATACTAGGAATGAGTTCGAGACCTAATTTTAATCCTAATAAATATCAGGATTATAGTGTGGAAACTATTAATAGAAATATGGCTATATGGGCTAGTTATGAACCTGGTAGTACATTTAAAATATTGACACTTAGTGCCGCAGTTAATGAGGGGAAGGTTGATTTAGTTAATGATACTTTCTTTGATGGTGGTTCAGTTAATGTTGATGGAGCAAGAATTAAGTGTTGGAAACATGGGGGACATGGGTCACAAACTTTTCTAGAGGTTGTTCAAAATTCTTGTAATCCTGGATTTGTTGAACTTGGTAATAGACTTGGTAAAGAAAAATTATTTGATTATATTTATAAATTTGGATATGGTAAGAAAACTGGTATTGATTTGAATGGTGAAAGTACTGGTATTTTGTTTAATTTATCTAAAGTTGGTCCTGTAGAACTTGCTACGACAGCATTTGGTCAAGGGGTTAGTGTTACTGCTCTTCAACAAGTTACAGCAGTTAGCGCAGCAATTAATGGTGGTACTTTGTATAAACCATATATAGTTAAAAGAGTAGTGGAACATGAAACTGGACAAATTGTTAATGAGATTAAACCTACTTCTGTTAGAGAGAATATTGTTACTAAGGATACTAGTGAAAAAGTTAGAATGACTTTAGAGTCAGTAGTTTCTTTGGGTACTGGACGTAATGCTTATATAGATGGTTATAGGGTAGGCGGTAAAACAGGTACTGCTCAAAAAGTTAATAATGGTGTATATATGTCTGGAAATTATATAGTTTCTTTTATTGGTTTTTTACCTGCGAATGATCCTAAGATTGTGGTATATCTGGCTATTGATAATCCAAAAGGAGTTACACAGTATGGTGGTACAGTTAGTGCTCCTATTGTTAAGAATATTATGGAAGATGCAATAGTGGCTTTAAATATTGAAAAGCAAGATGGTGGTACAGAAAAGAAATATCAATGGTATGATAAAAAATATTATGATGTAGAGAATGTTATTGGATTATCTAAAAAAGAGGCTACTTCTAAACTTAAAGATTTTGTAATAGAATATAGTGGTAGTGGGGATAATGTTATTAATCAGTCTCCCGAAGGTGGTACTAGATTAATAGAGGGTTCTAGTATTAGATTATATTTGGGATAATTTGCATTTTTAACTTAATTATGATATAATATCCAGCAATTAATGGGGGTTATTATGGAAATAATTAATATGACTAGTGAATATATTGGTAATTTAAAAAAATTATCACTTGACTTTTTTAATGCAAAGGGGGATTTATTACTTTTTAGATATAATAATGTACTTAGATTATTAAAAACACTTGATGATTTTACTGAAGATGATTTTCAAAAACATTTTAATGCAGTTAGTTTACTAAATAAATATAGAGATTATCTTCCTAGTGATTTTGTTATACCTGATTTCTTAGTTAAAGTGGATAATATTATTAAGTTTTTTGCTATTAATTATGTTTATGGTAATAATCTTAGCGTGGTTTTAAAAGATGATAATGTTTCTCTAGAAAGAAAGAAAAACTATTTAAAAAGAATAGGTACTATACTTAGACAAATGGAGAATATTAGGAAAAATACTGAATTAAAAAACTTTTATTTAGCGGATATTCATGAAGATAATTTTATTGTGGATAAGGCAGGAGTTCTTCGTACCATTGATTTGGATGGTGGTAAGTTTAGTGAAGATAGTAATCCCATAGTTAAATATTTAAGTCCAGTTTCTTTATTTGCAAAGTGTAATACTCCTAAATATAAGATTGATATGAGTAATCCTTATTTTGCTTCTTATATAGTAGATGAAAATACGGATATTTATTGTTATAGTATTGTTATTTTAAATTATTTATATAATGGTAAGATAAATGGTGTTAGTATGAATGAATTTTATGATTTTCTTACTAGAATGAGTGATATAGGTATTGATAAAGAATTAATTGAATGTTTTGAAAGATTATTTGATGATAGAGATAATATTAATCCTTGTGATTATATTGATACTTTGACTCCTGGCCAAATAAAAAAATTAAGAATTAAATAGTTTACAAATTAATGTAAAGTAATAAAAAGATACTATTTATTTAAAAATATGTATGGTATAATAGAAGTGATATTAGAAATGGAGTGATAGAATGCTAACTTTAACGAAGTCATTATTTGCTTTAATGCTTGGTTTTATTAGTTCAACAATATTTGGACTTATAGCTATTCCTTTTTTGAAGAAATTAAAAGCAGGACAAAATATTAATATTTATGTTGAGGCTCATAGAAGTAAGGCTGGTACTCCTACTATGGGGGGGATTATATTTATAATTCCCACTATTGCAATAACTGTATTTTTGCTTTTAACGGGAAAGATAGAATACTCGGTTAACTTAATGATTGTGTTATTTGTTTTCTTCTCGTATGCTTTAATAGGCTTCTTGGACGATTTTATTAGTCTTAGAAGAAAATCTAATAAGGGACTTACACAATTTCAAAAGTTATTACTACAACTTATTGTAGCATTAGTTTTTTATGTATTATTTAGACAATTTACTTCAGGTGATTCTTATCTTAGAATATCTGCTTTAGGTATTGATTGGAATCTAGGATGGTTCTATGGAGTATTTATATTATTTTTACTAGTAGGTTCTTCTAATGCGGTTAATTTAACGGATGGATTAGATGGACTTGCTGGTGGATTATCTGCAATATCATTTTTGGCTTTTGGTCTTATAGCAATGGGTAGTTGGTGGATTGAAGGCAATTCTGATATGGGTATTTTCTGTTTTATTTTGGTTGGTAGTATTATGGGATTTCTTGTATATAATAGTAATCCTGCTAAAGTATTTATGGGAGATACTGGTAGTTTGACTTTGGGGGCTACAATGGCTACGATAGCTATTCTTACTTCACATGAATTATCCTTGGTATTAATTGGTGGTGTATTCGTTATTGAAACTTTAACTGTTATTATACAAATAACTTCTGTAGTACTATTAAAAAGAAAAGTGTTTTTAATGACTCCTATTCATCATCATTTTGAAAGATTGGGATGGAAAGAGAATGATATTGTTAAATTATTCTGGATAGTTGGATTTATTCTTTGTATGTTAGCTTTAATATATGGAGTATGGTTATAATAAGAACGTATTTAAAAATAATATTTGATGATAAAAATTTCATCAAATATTATTATTATTTAAAATAAGATGTAAATATACAAATAAAAGTCTTTATTAGGAGGTAAAGTTTATGAGCCAAGAAAAAAATATTAATTTAGAAAAAAACAACACAAAGTTAGTGAAAACAAAATTATCTTTGATTTCTTTAATTTTAACAATATTACAGTTTGTTGTACCACTAATAACTTATTTTATAGATTCATTAAAATTTTTAGAAAAAATACCATATGTGATTATTTCGTTAATATTGGCAATCATAAGTAAATGCAAGTATTCTGATAAATTGTCTTTAATTATGATAATTATAAATGCGATTATAATTGGATTGGAAATCATTTTTTTGATATTAATGGTTTTGTTTTTCGCAACAGCAATTGATTCTATAATAACAGGATGCACTAGTATGTCGGCATAAATTATGAATAATATTATATATCTATTTACAATATTGTTGGGTTTTATTTCATTATTTGTATCAGAAATTGTAATTAATAAAAAATTAAAAGTTATGTCTTTTAAAGATTTGATATATAACTATATTTTGTCTATGATCTTTTTTCTTGTCTTTTCAAAAATATTTTATATTATCTTAGAATTAGATTTTGCTTCTTTTGTAGATTTTATTTATAATGATAATATCAATAGTACTTTAAAATTTATATTTTCTGGTTATTCTTTTATAGGTGGATATTTAGGAATAGTACTTGCTAGTTATATTTATTCTAAAATAATAAATACAGATTTTAAGAAAGTATTATTAATATATACAACATCAATGATTGTTATGTATTCTGTTTTGAAAATAGGTTGTTTTATAAAAGGCTGTTGCATTGGTAAGTACTATACTAATATTCAAATTGTAGAAACTATTGTTAATATGATAATGTATATATATTTACTATTAACATTTAATAATAAAAGTATTAATATTTTACTTGGTAAAAGTATAATTGGTTTTTCAATGATTAGATTTATTATTTCTATATTTAGAGTATATTCTACAACTTACTCGTTTGTGGTAGTTGAAATAATTTGTTTAATTTTAAATGTAATTGGAATAAAATTGATTACGAAAAAGGAAAATGTATTTTAGAATAAGATTGATTCTTTTAATAAGAATCTTTTTTTATTGATTTTATGCACTTATATTTAGTAGTATACCTATACTTGTTAAACTTATTAGGAGACTACTGCCACCATAAGATAAGAAGGGGAGGGTAACTCCTGTTACGGGAATTAATCCTACTACTACCATAAGATTTAACATTGTTTGAAAGGCTAAACCAAAGGTTATACCAAAGGCTAGATATTTACCAAACTTATCTTCACAGTTCATAGCTATTTTAAATCCGGAATAGATTATGGTTATAAATAGAGTGGCTACGATTATTACTCCTAGAAAACCAAACTCTTCACTTATAATTGAAAATATGAAGTCTGTTTGTGGTTCTGGTAAATAGAAATGTTTTTGTACTGAATTACCAAATCCTAGTCCTAGTAGGCCTCCTGGACCTATAGCATATAAACTTTGGATTATTTGGAAACCACTACCAAGAGGATCAGACCAAGGATTAATAAATGATATTATTCTTTCCATTCGGTATGGGGCTATTATTACTAATACTACTACTCCTAGTAGTCCTAATACTCCTAGTTTGATAAAGAAGTTCATTTTAACGCCACTTACAAATAGTAATACTATGATAGTCATAACTATTACTATTCCTGTACCAAAGTCTGGTTCTAACATTATAAGAGCAAATACTAGAAAGAGTACTCCTAATATAGGAAGAACTCCTTTTTTTACATCTTTTAAGTCTTTATTATTATTTTCTAAATATTTAGAAGTAAATATTATTAGTCCTAATTTAGTAAATTCTGATGGTTGTACTCCTAGTCCTCCTATACCAAACCAACTTCTACTACCATTTCTTACTGTTCCTATACCTGGAATTAGTACTAGTGCTAACATACCTAAACATATAAAGAAAATAATATTAGATAGTTTTTTATAGTTTTGATAAGGAAATTTACTTACAATAAACATAACTATATATCCTAATATTAAGAATATACTTTGTGATTTTAAATATTTATATGGATCATTAAACTTATACTCTGCCCATACATAAGAAGATGAATATATCATTAATGTTCCAAATAGACTTATTATTATTACTGCTATTAAAAGTATTTTACTATATTTTTTCACAGTATCACCTAATTAATTTTATTATCTAAAAATAAAAAAAGAAGTTTATTTTTTCTTCTTTTCAAATATTGATAATACTTTTGCAGTCATATGAACTATTTGATTACTATTTTTGATAGCAATACTTTTAAAGAAAGCTTTACCTCCTATTGTTAAGGCTGCAGTTAAAGCAGTAATTACTAGTCCTGTATATAATACACTAGTATTTAATTTTTCTGATAGAGAAGTCGCTATTGTTACACCAGCAGAACCTGATACAATACCACATATATCACCAATTACATCATTACAAAATGATGATACTTTATCAGCATTCTTTTTGAATGATACGGCTTTTTTGGCTCCTTTTATTTTTTTAGAACTCATAGCATGTAATGGTTCTTCATCAGTGGATGTAACTGCTACTCCAACCATATCAAATACTATTCCTATGGCTATAAATAATAATAATATTATAATACCTACGAATAGATTTACTTTTGGCATTATGGTATTAGAACCAAATGAAAAGATAAATGATATAAAGAAGGCTAAGAATGTTACTGTTATTACCCATTTTGTTTTACTATTTTTATTTTTTGACATATTATTTCCTTTCTAATTATTAAAAAAGGCCAATAGAGTAGGCCTTTTACTTAATACTATGGCAATTCTTATAGTTAACTTTATGTCTTAGGTCAAGTAGGATTTCCCTAGTTTCTACTAACTCGTTACCAAATTAGCGGTTTCCCTTTATAGAAACTAATATATTGTCACCAGATATATGACTTGATTACCACTTAGTACACACTGTAATCCTATAAGATGTCACTCTAGGAGATTTCCTCGGGCAACTTTCTTACTATTAATTCTTTTTTGCAATTATAGTTTCATATTGCAATATTATATATTTCTAGCTAGGAAAGATATAACTGATCAACAATCCCCTATAATCACTCAAGACAAGCTACGCTACTCGTAAGTTTCCCCACATAGTAGGTTTAATCCTAGTTCGTATTATGCACACAATAGCATTAACACAAAGTTAGGTCTCCACGGAAGTTGGAACAGAATCATATGCCGTTATGAGTGCCCAAAATCCTTACCTTCCAGCATTCACCCTAAACTGGGCGTATAAAGCAAACACCAGAAGTTTCATCGATGTGCTCTTTAGTGAGCTTTTAGGTTCACCTTCATAGTAAGTTTAATTGACTAGAATAATGTGCCATCAGATTGATAAGATTATAGCATAAAACTTTACTTTTGTCAATGCGTGTAAACTTGGTATTTATTTTACTACTTAGTATAGTATATTCTTTAGATTTAATTTAATTATTATTTTTAATGTTTAGTATATAGTTCTCTCTTATATATAATAGATATGACTGATATATTTATTTGAGACAATACTTTGGCTCAAATAAACACTTTAAGACTTAGACTTAAAGTGAACATAAGAAAATAATATATATTTTATGTTATTTGACTATACCAAGTTTTATAACTAAGAATATAATAATATGAAACTGGGAGGTTAAAAAATGAAAAGAACATTTGTTAGTTTGATATTATTTCTAATAGTTATTTGTTTAGTAATATTTGGAATATTTCAAAATAAGAAAAACAATGAAAAAGAAGATCTTACTAAGGTTACTGTAGCAGAAGTTGCTCATAGCATATTTTATGCTCCGCAATATGCTGCAATTAGTAAAGGATACTTTGAAGAAGAGGGTATTGATGTAGAACTTACTTTGACACCAGGCGCAGATGCTGTTACGGCCGCTGTACTATCTGGAGATGTACAAATTGGTTTTTCTGGTACTGAAGCTACTATTTATGTATATAATGGCGGTGAAAAGGATTATTTACAGGTATTTACTGCTTTGACAAAGAGAGATGGAGCATTCTTAGTGTCTAGAGAAAAGATTGATAATTTTACTTTAGATGATTTGAGAGGTAAAACAGTAATTGGTGGCAGAAAAGGTGGTATGCCAGAAATGACTTTTGAATGGGCCTTAAGACAAAATGGGATTGACCCTAAAAAAGATTTAACAATTGATACTAGTATTTCCTTTGCAGCTATGGGTGGTGCTT
>SAMEA104315429__coassemble_672_pt1 | contig 21975 bp, 22 predicted proteins | sample SAMEA104315429__metabat2_high_PE_036 | metagenome-assembled genome bin SAMEA104315429 (sample SAMEA104315429) | gut metagenome | biome: Monkey gut; feature: monkey-associated habitat; material: faeces | place: China | collected 2013 | reverse complement strand
ATTAGCAATTAATTCCTCACTATCCATATTATCTAGTATATCTTCTCGGTATCTTAATTTCTTTCTTTTAGCAATATCATCTGCTGCTTCTCCATTATATAATCCTTTATAACCATAATTATGGAATCTATCAAAGTTCTTAACTTCAGCATTTCATACTATTAAATAACAAGCATATCTCGATAGTCTGTAATCAAGAACTTCTCTTTAATCACCTTTACCTAAACTTATCATTTTGTTGGCGCCGACAAAATGTTCTAAAGCCTTATAGCCATCACTATTTTTTATCGCCATAGACCTCTACAAATTATTAATTATTTCCAGAGTAAACTCTGCTACTTCAGTACTACTTTTCTTTAAAAATTTATCATAAGTAATTAGATTATCTTTACCTATTACATCAGATATAGATCTAATTACTAAAAATGGTATACCACTTAAATAGGAGGTCATTCCTATACTAGCGCCTTCCATTTCTACTGCTACTGCATTAAATTCTTCTTTTATTTTTTTAGATAATTCTATATTTGTACAAAACATATCACCAGTAGCAATAGTACCATCATAAACATTATCCTTCTTTATATTAAAGGCTAATTCTCTAAGATATCTATTGCATTCTACATATATACCTACTTTAGGTATATAGCCTTTAGGATGATTAAATGCTGTTATATCAAAATCATATTGCACTAATTTATCACTAACTACTATATCACAAACATTTAGTCTACCATCTATGCCTCCTGCTACTCCAACATTAAGTATATAGTTAGGACTATAGTTATCAATTAACACTTGCGTACTTCTTGAAGCATTAACTTTACCTACTCCTGATTCTACTAAAATACATTCCTTATCATTAATAGTACATTCATAAAAATCTAAATCATATATTTTATTTATCTTATTTAATTTAACTAGTTTTAACATTTCTTCTAATTCTTCATACATAGCAAATATAATTCCTATTTTATTCATATATACCTCTTTTCTTTACTTTTGTGTAATCATTTCCTTATTATCATATTCATAATCTAATCTATTACTTGAAGTAATAATACTTTCTCCTAAATTACTTTCCAGTTCATTTCTAGCAACCTTGGCAACATTGCCACCTACTTTGGCTACTTTAATATTACCATCAAGTCCTATTGGTTTATGTTTTTCCGCTAACCTTTTAGTAGCTTCTTCAGATAAATCAGTAAGAATTAATTCTATACTATCCATATTATCTCTTAGATTTTCTTTTCTAAGTCCTTTATACTCTTTATATTCCTTACTAGTCATACCAGACCAAGTCTTATATATTTCATTAGTTAAAATAGCATACTCTTTGGCATCTTCGATACCATTTTCTTTCCAAACATCAGTTAATTGTTTTCTTTTTTGAATAAATTTCATTCTCTTGGCTATCCAGTTTTCATCATAACCTTTTATTCTATATAAATCTATAGATCTTTGCATAGCAATTGATGGATCAAATACCTCATCAATTCTCTCACTACCTAACTTGGCCAACCATTGTTTTATAGGCTCAGCATTCTTACTAGGAATAGATTCTATTATTCTAAACATTCCTTCAATATCAGTAACATCAGTCATACGATATTTACCATCAGTAGCCTTAAGTTTCAACTGTCCGATTTTTTCGGACACTTCACTTCCTTCCGAAGTTAATTGCTTCTTTAAGTCACTCCAGTATTTTCTGGGTCTAGCACTTCCAGTTAATACTTCAATAATATCAATAATACTAACATAATATTTCTCACTTTCTTTATCCCAAACTGTTCTGACTTTCTCATTATTAAATATTTTATTAATTAAATATAATTTATCTTTTTCCATATAACCCTCCTATTTTTTTACACTCCCAATATAGCATATATAAAAGATTCAAGTCAATGATTTTTAATACATTTTTTGGTAATATTTTTACCAAAAAGAAAAAGTACTCTATAAGTACTTATCTGCTAATTTAATTGTTCTCTAATTATATTAATTGTCATTACTAAAATAAATTTCTAATCGATTATATTTACCTGTATATTCTTCAATATAATTATTATTAGTATACTCTTTTACTATATTTTTCCAAAATAATTCTGCTATTATAGAATTAGGTACTGCTTTTATAGTCCAATTACCTCTATGAAGATTAAAAACTTTAGTTACTGATTCTTTACCTATTTTATTTCTTTTATAGTTATTTAAAACAAATATTTCACTTATTTCATAGTTATTATTTTTGTTATCATCTACAAGTATAAAGCCTAATATATTATTATTATTTTTAATAAAATATGCATAATTATCACTAAAATATTTATCTATGTTATAGTCGTACTCACATGTTATGGAATTAAATGGTAATGGAAAGTATAAACTTAAGTCATGTAAATATAATTGTAATAATTTTTTTAATTTTTCTTTTTCTTCTAATGTAACTATTTCTAAATTGATATTCATATTATACCTCTTTTCTTATATTTAGTATAATTTATTTAAAGTTTTTTGTAAATAAAAAGTGCTCTAATTTAGAGTACTTATTTTTTACTATTCTTCAGTCTTGCTTGAAGATTTAGCTTTTTTAGGAGCTTTCTTTTCTTCAGCTACTTTAGTTTCAGTTTTCTTTGTAGTCTTTTTAACTTCTGGTTTTACTTCTTTAACTTCTTCTTTAGAAGTGCTTACTCCTTTATAAAAACCACATTTTGGACATGCTCTGTGAGGTCTAATCTTAGCACCACAGTTAGTACATTCTACTAATCCATTAGCGGTAACTTTATAATGAGTTCTTCTCATATCTCTTCTTGTCTTACTTACTTTTCTAAATGGAACTGCCATCTATCTCACTCCTTCCTTAATAAATCTTCGAGTTCACTGAGAGGATTGTTTTTATTATTTAAATCATCCTCACTAATTAATCTCCATCCATTACCTTCAAGTTTTATGTTTTTATTCTTATCGTTTACTACCTTTGAAGGAACCTCGATAAGAATATTTTGCCATAAAATGTCAGTAATATCAAGTGTTTTTTGTAAATTTATGCTTGTTTCCTCGATATTTTCTTCAATTTCACTAGTAAAATTATATTCATAGTCTTCTAAAGTTATATCATCTGCTAGTATCATAGTACCACTTAGTACTCCTTCTAGTGAATATGTATCATCTACTAACTTCTTGATATTACCTTTAAAATGAATATTATTTAATCTTCTAATACCACTATTTTCTAAATATTCATTTGGAATTATAATATCACTATCTATATTTATAGTTTTATTGTTTACTACAAGATTAAATAAATCAATAGTCATAAATTTCACCTGCCTAATAATTATATAATATTTTTAAAGAAATATCAACCTTTTTTTGATATTTCTTTGTTTTACATCATGGCTTTTTACTTTTTGTAATAAATTTTATTTTAATTTCATTTTATCTATAGAGTTTTTAGGTTTTTGAGACTTAATTCAAGTCATTCTTACTTCATATAATATAATAAATTATTTATTTTTTTCTTTTTAAAATCTTTGATGGTTCATTATAAATGTTTAATTTGTGTTGCGCCCTTGTACAAACAACATAATACAAATTTGTTTCACTTTCATCATAATTATTGTCTGTGTTATTACATATGATTACCCCCTCGAATTCTAAGCCTTTTGATAAATAACTTGGTATAACTACATTAGAGCTTTTAATTTTATCTCTCGATGAAGAAATTAATTGTACTTCTGCATCCCCATTTTCCCGTTTTATTTTATTATATATATCTATTGCCTCACGTAAGTTTTTCGTAATTATCGCTATTCTGTGAATTCCCATTGCCTTCATTTTTTCCATATCATCTTCTATATTATAAATAATTTTTTCATCAGAAACATCTTTTATGCATACCGGTATATTATTATTTTTTCTGACAGAACAAACATTATTTATGTTTAAAATATTATTTGTATAATTTATTATTTCTTCACTAGAGCGATATGTTTTGTTAAGTTCAATATACCTTGAGTTTATAAAAACATCTTGAAAATTTCTCAATTTCTGATGCATACAATATGGATTTATTATTTGATTTTCGTCACCCAAAATCGTAAAGGAGGCATTTTTAAATATTTTTTTTAATATTTCTATTTGAAATTTTGTATAATCTTGTGCTTCATCTATAACCACATGTTTAATATTGCCATAATTAGGATATCCGTTTATTTCAAAATAAAGGTATAATAATCCCATAATATCTTCATAAAATATTTTTGTTTCTATATTGTTAGATTTTTCTTTGCAATAGCTTGAATTTAGGAATATGTTATATAATTGCACAAAGTTAATTTCGATATCACACAAGTCTGCTATTTTTTTCTTTATGGTATTTTTAATTTGCTTCTTGTTTTGTTTAAATTGACTACATATATATTCAGAAATTGCTTCAATTCTTTCTTTTAAAGGATAAATTGAATATTTTTCTACTAATATTTTTGTTAATAATTCTTTCGAATAAGTTTTTCCGAAACCAGAAATTCCACTTGTAAATTTTAGATTTTTTTTATAGTCTTCTATGAAATTGTGTATATCTTCATAATATTGAAACGACATTTTATAATTTACGATTTTTTTATTTTCATTGTCGTCATTATACGTTCTTTCTAAAAACAATGTATAACTTTCTATATGTTTGTATGGTTTTAAAAAACTTTGTGCAAATTCACTAAATGTCGTTTTTAATACATTGTCTTCACCTAATTCTGGTAAAACATTTGAAATATACTCTGAAAACACATCACTTGGTGACAATATTAGAATATTATTTGAAGTCAAATTAATATTTCTATACAATAAGTAGGCTATTCTATGCAAGGCAACAGAAGTTTTTCCACTACCTGCAACTCCTTGTACAATTAAGTATTTATCTTTAATGTTCCTTATTATTTCATTTTGCTCTCTTTGAATTGTATTAACTATGTTTTTCATTTTTTCAGTTGATGATGATGATAATATTTCTTGAAGATATTCATCATCTATATTAATATCTGATTTAAAACATCTTAATATTTCTCCGTTTTCTATTTTAAATTGCATTTTTGACAAGATTTCACCAGTACACTCACCTGTAGGTGTATCATATTTGGCCTTTCCTAATTCATAATTGTAAAATAGGCTTGATATTGGAGCTCGCCAATCAAATACATAAAACACTAAATTTTTATTGATTGACTTTATTCCAATATATATACTCATATTTTCATCATCAATTTCATCCTTAAAATCTATTTTTGCAAAATATGGTGAATTAAATGCTTTTTCAAGACTAGAAATATTATTAATATTTCTATTTATCAAATTTACATCATTGTCAACCTCTGATAGTGCTATTGCCCTTTCCTCATCGGTAAAATCAGAAATATTATCCCACATAAATTTTTTTTGTTCATTTATTTGTAGCTTTCTTTTATCTATTCTTAATTTTGAAGAGTTAATTATTTCTTGTATTACTTCTTTTACTTCTTTTAAATATTGTTTTTCTAATCCAAGTTCTTCTTTGCTAATTGACATATAATCACCTTACTCAATATTAAAATTTGCATTATACACTTGTTCTATTAAAATTTTTAACTTGTTTATATATATATCATTTGTATTATTGATTATATAAAAGTGTAAATATGCATTTATTAAACACCATTTAAATTTTTCACAATTAAATGTACCTTGTGTAGTATATCCCTTTAAAAAACATTTGATATCTTCCAAACTATTCATGAATGTTTGCGTTGGTCTCAAAACGCAAGCCCACGCTATATCTTGCTCTTTAAATCCTTTTCCACTATATTCCCAATCTAAAACACCATTTATATTTCCATTTTTCCATAATATATTTGCATAATGAAAATCCCCATGAATGAATGTTTCGCTATTCATTAAAATCTTGTGTTGTTCTAAATATTTTAAATATGGCATTAATTCTTCATTAATTTTTATGCCTGTTTCTTCATTTGGAATATTATTAACCACTCTTTGTTTGGCATTATTAAAACAATCATTTGGTATTTGGTGTATTAGGGCCAATTCTTTTCCATATTTTATTAAATATTTTTCTTTATTTACATTTTCACTTTTTAATATATCAGACAATCTTCTTCCTTCTAGTTTCTCTAATACAATATAATTTTTATTTTTGACATTTCCAAATTCTAATACATTTGGTATTTTTTGATAATACCTTTCCTTTTTTAGGATGTTTAAATGTTTATTTTCTGTGGGAATTTCTGACATCATACTTCTTTCAAATTTTATAAAAACTTTAGTTTGTTTATTACCCATCTCAACAATACTTTCTACAACATCATTTTGTGCGGGAGGATAACTAACTATGCTAATTAGTTTTATATGTTTAAATTTTATGTTTGATGGTTCAATAGATAATTCTCGCCACTTTCTATATTTAACACTCATTTCATTCTCCTTTACTTTCTTTTTTTTACATATACTGCCGCTGATAAATTGTCTTTTCCGCCATTTATATAAGAATAATATTCTTCTGGATTTAGATTATTATTATAATCAAATACTGCTAATGCACTTTTTATAATAACTGACGCGATATCTTTATTTTTATTATTTTTTATAATTTCTTCTATTTGATTGTCACTTAAACAATCTGTAACTCCATCAGTGAATAAGCATAATATTTCGTAATCATTTACAGAAATTATTTGTTTGTCGATTTTTAAAATTTTGTTTTCACAGCCCAATCTTGAAGTAATGAGATGGTTTTTTTTGTGAAATCTAATGTTATCTTTTTCTAAAATTAATCCCTTCTCATATAGATCCCAACTAATACTATGATCTATACTTACTTGCTTTAAATTTTCAAATGCATACATATATATTCTAGAGTCCCCAACATTAATACATATATTATTATTTTTTGTAAATATTGTTAAAGCCAACGTTGTTCCTCCAGTATTGCAATATTTTCTAATTTGTAAGTCTATATATTCTAGTTCTTCATATATTTCTATTAATATTTGATTTTCCTTATAATAGTAATCTGATGGTAATGATTCAAACCACTTTATTATATTTACTAATGCCAAATTACTGGCTTTACCACCATTTAATAGTCCACCCATCCCATCTGCTACCGCAATCAATTTAAAATCCTTGTTAAATGGATGTTCTAATAATAAAACTGAGTCCTCCTGTTTCTCTCTTACCAACCCCTTATTTATGCATGCTGACATGTTATTTAAATAATAATTAATATTATTTTTTTCTTGTTGCTTTGTATTCAATACATCATACTTTGAAAAGTTATAGTTATTCATTTACCCACCAACAATCAAAATATCTTAATATATAGATGGTCTACATACCATGTCAAATGTTCTACATTTTTTACAATTGTTCTTACATTTATACAGAGGACATCCTCCCAAACAATCTGGTAATAATTTACATTTTTTACATTCTTTGTCTGAAAATGCTGACATACATTTTCTATACCAGTTTATTATATTTTCAGGTATTAGTTCAGTATCACCATTGTCTGTTAAATAACCAATTTTACATTTATTATAACCAATATCATTTATGCATTTCCATAATGATAAATCTGGCATTAAATAAAAGTTTTTTCTATCCCCGCATGCTTCACATGTTTGATAATTATATTTTTCTTTTAAGACTTTAAATCCCATATTAATTCCCAAATCAAAATATTCTTTCAATTCATTGACTGAGTTACTATTATTTTCGTTATATGCATGTGTATTATATATTGCTCTTATTAGTAAATACACTTTATTACGATTTTCTTTTTTGATATTTTCTAATGTATTTCTAACTTTTTCAGTATTTGTATTATTTAGATTAATTCTCAAAACAAACTTAAATTTTTTTTGTCCTTTAGACTTTTCTACCACCATATTTGATTTTTTCATCAACAAATCAAATGATGGATTACCATTTTTAAATACTCGCATACTATCATGATTCTGTTTATCTGAATCTATTGTGATTTGAAGAGAATATAAATTACGTTTAAGCAGATGCATTAATATTTCTTCAGTTAACAAAGAACCATTTGTTACAATACTTGTAAAATATTTATATTTTTGTTTTTTAGCATCTTTTTCAACCCAATCTAAAAACTCTAAACACTCTCTTGCGTATATTAGAGGTTCCCCTCCAAACAAACTTATTTGTACCACATTATGTAAATGAAAATTATTTTCTGCATATTTTCTTAACACAGTAAAATATTTTTCAATATTTTCCTTACCACAGGTATAATCCTTTTCACAACAATAGGGACATCCAAAATTACATAATAATGATGGCACAAGTATTATATTAAAATACTCAGTGTCAAAATACTTTTGCTCATACATATATTTAATTTCGCTGAATTCATCCCTATCATCTTCTATTACAAATCCATTATCTTTTAATATTTTTTGTTCATCATTTGACAATTTTTTAAATTCACTAATGTCTTCAAAGGCTTTTGTTTCACTATCTGATTCTAATAATATACTTGCTTTTGAAAAAGAATTATACACTAATACTCCATTTTCTTCTTTCTTTATAATATTATAATTACTTATTTTCATCTGTTACTCCTTATAATTTATTAGATAGAAGTGAAAAAAATCACTTCTATCTAGCTAACATTGACCGTTTCCAGTGCATCCACAAGCATCTAGATTATTACAAATCGAAATTTTTTCTTCATGATTCATAGAGTCTTTTATACTTTTGTATGCATTTATTTGTGATTCAGTTATTTTTATTATTTTCATCAAGAATACCTCCTTTAAGTTATTGTAACACATATATTTTTTAATGTCTATTAAATTCTATTGATTAATTATTAATAATTCTATTGATTAATTACTAATTTAAGAAAAAAATTTAAACTTCATCCATAATACAACTCAAAAAGGCTGTTTTTTTACAGCCTTATTCCTCTTCAGTATTAGTCTCTTTTTTTACTAATACCTCTCTTGGTTTAGAACCATTTTGTGGTCCTATTATACCTCTTTCTTCAAGTAAGTCTACTATTCTAGCAGCCCTATTATAGCCAATACGATACTTTCTTTGAATTAGAGAGGCTGATATTTTACCAAACTCCATAGCGAAGTCTACAATATCATTATATAGTGGATCATCATATTCCTCTTTTGATTCATAGCCATCATCATATTTACCAGCATCAGTTCCTTCGCCACCTTTTTCTTCTGTTATAGAGTGATCATAGTTAGCCTTCTGCTGTGATATTGTAAAGTCTACTATTTTTTGTAATTCTTCATCACTTACATAAGCACCTTGTATTCTTATTGGAACATTTTCTCCCATTGGTTTAAATAACATATCACCTTTACCTAATAGTTTTTCTGCTCCAGTTTGGTCTAGGATTGTTCTTGAATCTATTGATGATGATACGGCAAATGATATACGAGATGGTATATTAGCTTTTACAACACCAGTTATTACATCAGTAGATGGTCTTTGTGTAGCTACGATTAAGTGAATACCTGCTGCTCTAGCCATTTGAGTTATTCTCATTATTGAGTCTTCAACATCTTTAGCAGCTACAAGCATTAAATCTGCCAGCTCATCTATTATAAATACAATATATGGCATCTTTACATAGTCTGTATTTGTTTCACACATTTTGTTATAAGAACTTATATTCTTACATTTAGTATCCTCAAATACTTGGTACCTTCTTTCCATCTCTACTACAATATTTTTTAAAGCAATAGAGGCTTTTTTAGGATCTGTTACTACCGGAGTAAGTAAGTGTGGTACACCATTATACATTGATAATTCTACTTTTTTAGGGTCTACCATTACTAATTTTACTTCATCAGGTTTAGTTCTCATTAATATTGAAGCTATTATACAGTTAATACATACTGATTTACCACTACCAGTAGCACCTGCTATTAAAAGGTGTGGTGTAGCATTTATTTCAGCCCACTTTACTGTACCCATGATATCTTTACCTAGTCCTACAGCAAGTAATGATTTATCATTTGGCTCTGGCAATTTACTTAGTACTTCTCTAAATGATACGGCACTATTTACTTTATTTGGTAATTCTATACCAATAGTACTTTTACCAGGTATTGGAGCCTGTATTCTTACATCTTTAGCGGCTAAATTTAAAGCTATCTCTTTTTGTATTGATAATAGTTTGTTAACTTTAGTACCTGCTTTTAACTCTAATTCATACTGAGTAACTGAGGGTCCTATATGACATTCTTTTATCTTTCCTGGTATTTCAAAATCTGCAAGTACTTTTTCTAAAGTAGTTATATTTTGTTTTACCGCTTCAATATTTTCTTTATCATTATTACCTTTAGATAATTTTAATAATGTTAATGGTGGCAACTTGTAATTTACATTAATTACTGGTTTTTCTTCTTCAGTATCTTCTTTTACCATTACACTTGCACTAGCAGTCTTTATTGGTATATCTGGTTCCACTGGTAATTCTTTTTCTTCTTTATCTGGAGTTTTATCTACAGTAGGAAGTATTATTCTACTATCAGTAGTATCAGCATTTTCTTTCTCCTTATGTTCTTTCTTTTTGATCTTTGGTACTTTTATTTTCTTAATTAAATCAATAAGACTAGTATTGAATAATAGTATTGTACCAATTACAATTAAAGTAATAATAACTATCTTAGTACCATCTTTAAATAGACTAAAGAAAGCATATGTGAAGATTGCTCCTATCATACCCCCACCACTATTGGAAATAGCATAGCTTATAGTATCTACTATATTTGTATTTCCTGTGTTATCAAAGGCTTTTAATAGGTTATTAAATGTTTCTGTTATTATTTTTATTCCGTCTTGTGAATGTACTTCTATATATTTTAAGTGAAGTAATACTAAGAAAGATATTACCAGTATATAAAAACCTATCCATCTTAGACTAAGTAAGTTAGGGGTTTTTCTTTTTATTATTAGATATCCTCCTAATACTAATATACCTAATAATAGGAATGGATATATATTACCTACTAGAAATACTGCAAATGATTTTATAAAGTTACCCGCAGGACCATAAGCTCCTATTCCTATAATTGCAGCTAGTATTAGTATTATACCTACCACTTCATTTGTATATTCAAATTTTTTCTTTTCACTATCTTTTTTAGTTTTTTTCTTTGCCACTTTATCAACCTTCTATCCATATTAATTATATCATTGCTAATATTAAAAGTAAAGTTTTTAATTGCTATTTTCACACTAAACCTATAGTTTTAATATACTATTTCAAACCTTATTTAAGTCTTGAAATAGTATCTATCATATATAAGATAGTAATAATTAATTAATATTATTTTTAATATGTAAAATATTCTATTTTATATTGACAGTAACTTCTATTTATACTATTATAAACACTAAGACAATGATAAAGGGAGATGGTTTAATGAATGATTTAGTAATAAAAGATAATATACGAATAGAAAACTTAATATACGAAATAAGAGGTAAACAAGTAATGTTAGATTCTGACTTAGCTATGCTTTATGGTTGTAAGAATGGAACTAAAGAAATTAATCAAGCAGTTAAAAATAATATAGAAAAGTTTCCTGAAAGATATTCATTTAAACTTACTGATACAGAAAGTGATATTCTTTTGGTCAAAAATTTTGACCAAAAAATAGAAAAAAGAGGTGGCAAATATAAGAACCCTAGAGTTTTTACTGAACAAGGTATATATATGCTTGCTACTGTTTTAAAAAGCAAAGCAGCATCAGAAATGACAATAGCGATAATGGATGCATTTGTAGTAATGAAGAGTATAATAAATACTTCCTTAATAGAACAAAAATATATTAATAATTTAGTATTAGAACATGATGCTGACATTAAATTGTTACGAGAATCTTTTGATAAACTAAGTACTAAAGAGAATAATAGTCATATTTTTTATGAGGGACAAATATATGATGCTTACTCATTACTTATAGATATACTTTCTAAAGCTAAAGAAGAAATTATTATTATAGATAATTATGCAGGTAAAGAATTATTTGATATTACTAGAAATATTAATGTTAATATTAAAATATATACTAAAAATATAGATGATATATCTAAGAAGAAATATGAGAAAGAATATAGTAATATAGAGATAATTAATACTGATATATTTCATGATAGATTTATTATAATAGATAATAAAGAATTATATCACTCCGGTGCTTCATTTAAAGATCTAGGTAAAAGATGTTTTGCTATTAGTAAAATAGAAGATATTTCATTATTAAAAGAATTATTAAATAAATTAATGAATGATATGTTGACAAAATATAATATAGAAAAAAGTTTACCAATAAAGAATATACTTCTTTAAGGTACCAAATTACTAAAGATATTATGCATACTAAAGGAATATAAAAAAGAAAACTATTTATTATAGTCTTCTATTGTTTTAGTTACTATTTCTTTTAAATATTTAGTAGAATAAGTACAACCACTGATAGTATCTAAATTATCAAGATTATTTTGACTATTCTTTATCTTATCTAAATAATTATTATCTTTTATAATAGCGGTATATGTTTCATTACTCTTTAATAATTCTATATTAGAAATATTACCACTAGTAAATACTATCTTTAATTTTAAACTATTTTTACCAGCATAACCTCTTCCTATTACCTCATAAGTTGTTATATTACCATTCTTTGTTTTAGATAATATACTAAAATTATCGTCTGGTTCTTTATTTAATACCCTAGTACTTATTATTACTCCTAGTACTAGAGCAATTATAGTACTTAGAAACATTAATGATATTTTAATTATTTTTTTATTATATAGTTTTATACTTAAGTAGTTTATTAGTATTGTTATTAAGTTAACTATTAATATTGATATTAATACACCCTCTGGTAGTGGAGTTAAATATCTAATAAACATGGTTATAATACCTAAGAATACGCCACTTATTAACTGTCCTGTATTAGTAATTGGTGTTGTTACTGGATCGGTGGCCATAAAGGCTGCTCCAAAAAGTAGGCCTCCAGATAATATGTTAAATAGAATAAACCATAGTCCGATATCTTTAGTTATACATATTACTGAACTTATTAATACTACCGTTAATACATAGGATACTGGTATGCGCCATTTAATCATTTTTTTATAGGTTAAATAGATAAAACTTACTATACATAGTAGTGATGATGTTTCTCCTATAGCGCCTGGTATATTACCAAAGAAGAAGTTTAATAGACTACCAAATGGGGCTACTAATTTATCATAAGTAAGAACATAACTACCTGCGGTCATATTCGATAGTGGTGTTGCACTACTTATGGTATCTACTTCATATGGATTTAGATAGCCTCCTACTAGAGATGAAAATATTACTGTTATGAAGAGACTTCCCGCTAGAGCAGGATTTAATTTATTTTTACCAAAACCTCCTGTTAATACTTTTGATAGAGATGCTATTATACTACCTAGTATTATTAAATATAATGGTGTATTTATAGATACTACTAGGCTTAAAAATACTCCTGGTATAATAGCATAGTCTTCGGTAAATAATTCATATATACTTTTCTTATTCTTTCTAATTAGATAGTATAGGTATTCAGTTAATAAACCAGTAAGAGAAGCTACTACAGCAAATATTAATGGTTTAAATACTAGGTATAGACTACCATAACCTTTTATTACCGGATATATACCATTTTTATATGTAGAGAATAATATAAAGAAAGATAATATTATTAAGATGGTATTCATCATACTTGAAGTTTTATTTTTGCTTTTTAGATAACTTCCATTTCTTACTTTAAATTCTTTCATTTATTATTCACCTTCTCTTTAGCGGCTTTTACAAATTCTCTTACTTCTATTTTTGAAGGACATATATAAGAACATAGTCCACATTCTATGCATTCCCCCGCTTTTAGACATTCTAGTTCTTTGATATTACTTATATTTTTCATGATAAGAGTTGGATATATTCCTACAGGACATACTTCAAGACATTTTCCACATGATATACATGGTAATGATCTGGTAAAATTATCCTCTATTATGAGAAGGGCATTTATATCTTTAGTAATTATTAAGTCATCAGTAGGAATACTCTTTCCCATCATTGGACCGCCCGCAATAAAAAGTGGATTCTTTAGTTTTTTATAACCATCTAATGAAGCTATTACTTCACTAGCTAGAGTACCTATTTTTACTTTGACATTAGTCTTTTTCTTTATGCCTGGACCAGTAATGGTAATTATTCTTTCTGTTAATGGTCTATTATATTTTAGCATTTCATAGATTGCATAAATAGTACTAACATTACTAACTAGTATACCTTTTTCAATTGGGTATTTATCATACTCTATTCCGAGAGTATCTCTTACTACTAGCCTTTCCCAGCCATTTGGATATGCATCCTTTACTAGTTTTAAACTTATATTTGGATAGGTACCTATATGCTTAGTAAAGGCATTTATTACTTTGGTACTATCTTCTTTTACAACAATATAACTCTCCTTTATACTCATTATGGTCATTATTTTATCTACAGCCTCAAGTATTTCTTCAGCACTATTTTTCATTAAGGCTTTATCACAAGATACGAAAGGCTCACATTCAACACCATTTACTAAAAGATATTTAGCATTATCATTATCATACTTTAAGAAAGTAGGAAAATCACTTCCTCCTAGTCCAGTGATACCATTTTCTCTAAGAGCATTTATAAATTCTTCTCTAGTATATTCTTTTTTAGTTACTACCTTACTTTTTTTATACTTCTCCTTGAAGTCATTTTCTATTACAACACATTTAATTTTTTTACCATTATTAATTGTCTTAGTATCTCCTATTAAGGCATAACCTGATACTGAACTATGTATAGGAAAATTTATCTTTTCATTTATGGCAATTACCTGTCCTTTATAGACATAATCCCCCCCTTTTACTAGATGCTTATACTCTACTCCATTTTTATTTTCAAGAGGTATATAAACTAATTCTGGTTTTAAATAATTATCTATTTTATATAAAATGTTACTATCAATATGTACTCTCATTTCTATTCTCCTCTAGTATATAATAACATAATTTTTTTAAAAAAGATAGTATTTCTACTATCTTGTTAATGGTTTATTATCTTTATAAGAAGTATCATCATTAAATAATTCTTCTTCGGCAGCATCGTATAATTCTTTTACTTCTTCAGCAGACTTAGCCCAACCCATTCTTATGTAATATTTAGCTCCTCTGCTATATTCAATGCTTCCTTTTTTATATTTTATTTCTAATTTATTTTTAATGTTATCAGTCATATACTTTGTACTTTTTAAATATTCATATAATAATATAAGCATATCTCTAATTGATATAATTTGTGATAAGCTTTCGGTTTCATCAAGTTTAATATTATAATACTCTGTATTTTGTCCGTACATAATATGATTCATAAATGTTTTATATGTTTTTTCTTTTTCTTTTATAAATTCAGATAATGCTTTTTCTAAATCACTTGCATTTTCTGATTCTTCAACCATTGTATCTAGATTTTTTGCTAATTTACTTATTAATTTAAGTAATTCTGATACAGCAAATTTATTTTGTTCTTTCAAATAAAACTCCGCTGTTTCTCTTGGTAAATTAAATACTTTGTTATTGGATAAATCTATATCTTCTAGCATATCTCTTAATTGTTCAAAAATAACAAGTATTTGATAATCAAATTCGTTTTTCATTGTTTTTTCTTTTGATACATTTTTATTTATTTTTTCATGTGCTTGATTTAATTCATTATGAGTAAAATTACTATTTAAATCATAATTTAATAATGCACTTTCTATTTTTCCCATTTTATCACCTCAAAAAAGCTAAATATGAAATAAATATTAAATATATTATTGTTAATATTGTTCCATTTACTATATCTCTTGTTTTTGATTTATCTGGTATTCCAACCATCATTGATACGAGTACACCGCCTACTAGACCACCTATATGAGCCGCTAAATCTATTCCTTCTGCAAAGAAACCTATTATTAGATTTACAACAATTATTGGAATAATTGTCCTTTTTATAGCTTCTCCTAGATATGTACGGTAGTTAATACCAAAGTATAGAAGAGCTCCAAGTAGGCCAAATATTGCTCCTGATGCACCGGCAGATATGGTATTATGAGTAAATGCTATTGACATTATACTTCCAAATATACCACTTAATATGAATATTATTATATATTTTACTTTACCAAATAGACTTTCTACTTCTCTACCTATAACATATAATGAATACATATTACATATTAAATGCATTATTCCAATATGTAAAAATATACAAGTAAATAATCTATAATATTCACCATTTTTTACTAATATATCTAAGTTAGCACCATATTTTAATAATATTTGACTATTAGTACTACCTCCTGATAATTCCATTAATATAAATAATATTATACATACGGCCATAATTATATATGTAACTATTGGTTGTTTATATGAAAATATTTTTTCAGCAATTTTATTTCTCTTTGCATTATTTTTATTAATGTTATCAGTTACCTTGATAAAATATTCTAATCCATCTTCTTTTCTATTTGTCTTTTCAACAATATCTGGAAAGGCATTTACTAATTTTGGATTATTTATATCTTTCTCTTTGGTTATTAACACATCATCATTATTAAGCATTTTTTCATCCTCAATATCTGTATAAATATTAAGTACCTTAACGCTAAATGATAAAGTTTTTCTTTTCACTTGCTTTACTACTCTTGATAATTTAAATTTATCAAAATCTAATTGTTCTTTATTATGAATATGATGTGATACTATTCTAACTATTTTATAATTATTATCTAAGTTTTCAAGCCATATTTCGTCATTAACACCATGTATAATCATTGGCTTATAGTTTTCTTCAGTGATAAAATAATTTATTAGATTCATTATTAGTAAATCATCACTTTTGATTATTGTTTCATTCATAGTAAACCTCCATGTATAATATTATACTAGATTTTAGAAAATAAATAAAGTCTTTTCACATGATTAATGTTTTTAAATATAATATAGAGAAAGGAGACTATTTTATGTATAATAGAAGAATGGTAAGACCAATGCCAATGAATGGTGATAGGTTTGGTGGGGGATTTTTTGGACCATTTATTCTAGGAGGTATAACTGGAGGACTTTTAGCTCCTGCATTCTATCCTAGACCATACCCAGTACCATATAATCCATATCCACCATACTCACCATATCCAAATTATCCAGGATATTATTAAAACACCACAACGGTGTTTTTATTGATAATTTTGTATAATTCTGCTATAATTGAATTATGAAAAAGTTTAATATGATTGATGAAAATTTTATTTGTGAAAACTGTGGAAGAAAAGTTACTAAACTCGGGTATACCGCTAGAGATCACTGTCCTTACTGTTTATATTCTAAGCACCTAGATATTAATCCTGGTGATAGAGAAAACACTTGTATGGGATTAATGAAACCTATTGGTATAGAGAAATTTAAAAACAGCTATAAAATTATTTATAGCTGTGATAAATGTCATGAATTACATAAAAATATTATGGCCAATGATGACAATTTTGATTCGATTATCTCGTTATCAAAAAATGTTTAAAATAGGCTTGGTAATAAATCTAATATAAGTACAAACACAAATAATATTACTATGATAAGAAGTGCTATTTTAAATTCCTTCGTAAGGTTTAAATTAAACTTCTTTTTTTTAGGCTTATTATCGGTGGTAACATAAATTTTACTACTTTGGTTTTGCTGATTGATATTATTATTTTCAATAGTAGTATTGTTCTTGTTATTTAAATTAGCTCTGTCATTAGTGGAAAAACTATTATTAGAATTATCCGTGTTATCTAAGCTGACTTTATTGTCTACTTTATTTGTATTATCACTACTAGTAACATTAGTGGCTTTAATATTGATATCCATTGTATTATTAATATTAACACTCGGATTACTAATTGCGGTATTTAAATTACCTGTAGCTTTATATGGAGTAATTGTGCTTTTCTCATTATTATCATTGTCATAATTCATTTATGTATCCTCCTAACTATATAAAAGATTTAGAAAAACTAAATCTTATAAATTCCAATTATTATTATTTTGATTATTTGGTACCTGTCCATTCATTACAAAGCTTACTCCTCCTGGTACACTATTATTATATTGTCCCATGTTATTTGGAATATTTTGCGATTGAACTGTGTTGTTTTGAACATTAGGTAAAGGCATACTCATATTTGGAGTATTATTAGCTACGTTGCCTGAAATACCATTCATCTGATTTTGATTAATTGGCTCTACTGGTGTCTGTACTTGTGGGTTTGAATTTGGTATTGTTTCTGGATTTACCATATTTGGCATAACACTAGGTATTGGTGTTACAGTTTGATTATTAATGTGCATCTGATTACTTTGAACATTTGGAGTAATCGAAACATTAGTCGCTTGAAGTGGTTCAGGCACAGGAGATGTCATTTGAGGCATTACATTTTGATTCATATTTTGTACTATGGTGTTAGGAACCTCAGTTGGCTCTACTACAGCTGTTGGAACGCTATTTACTCTATTTTCTACTATAGGTGTTGGTTCTACTGGCTTAGGTATTGATACTTCTCTTGCTTCAAATCTTGGTGTCTGTTCAGAAGCCGGTATAAAGAAAGAATCATTATTATTACTATTGTTTATACCTTTATTTTGTTCTGACATAACATTATTAGCATTATTTTCAAAGCTATTAATGGTATTTAAGTTTTGATTCATATTTGGTACTACTGCACTATTTAAGTTTATATTTTGATTATTCATCATATTATCATTAATAGGATTCATCATATTATTATTTAAATTTTGATTCATCATGTTATCTTGACTATAATTACTAATATTCTGATTATAATTATCGAAGCCAGTATTCATATTTTGATTTATGCCATTAAAGTTCATGCCTTGATTATTGTTAGCATCAAAACTGTTATTCATAGCATCATTATTAACATTTTCCTTTTGCTCTCTTAATTTCTTTTTCTTCTTAGTATCTGCAAGAAAGCCTACTACTGTAATTAATAAAATCACTAATATAACCAAAATCCATATATAATATTCTAATAAAAAATCTACTACTGTCTGCATATTTATTTTCCTCCCTATTTATCCTAATATAAGGATAACATAATTAATTATAAAAATCAATAAATTAATCATTTTCTACAATATTTTTATCAATAAAACTTATACTTTTTACTGATAAATCTAATGATTCCTTATATTTTCCTCTTCTAAATAATTCTTCTGCCTTATTAAGTGCTATATCAATCTCTTCATAACTACTGCGATACCTATTACCATAGACAATCATTTTTTCAGCCATATCTACTATTTTTATCATGTCATTTGTTTTATTATATATTTTAAAAACTAGGTCTCTAGCAGTATCTACTCTTATATTTAAAATTTTAATTACTATTGGTTTCTTATCTAATTCTTTTACTATTTCTCTAATTGCATCTTGTGCCTCAGTAAGTTCTATATAATAACTACTAGGAATTACTGGTATTTTATAATCTTTTAAACGATATTTAGATTTTTTAAGAAGATCTTCAATAGTATTTAATTGTTCTCTTGCTCTTGTTTCGTCATCTTTCATACTAGTGATTGACCTTAATTGGTAATCAAGATCATCTTGTAATCTAGATAATTTAATGGATAAGCCATCAAGTTCATCAACTAATTTTGAATAAGCAAATGTTTTCATTTTACCTTGATCTGCCAATATTTTATAATCTTTATTTATCTTTTCAAGATTTTTATTTAACAAGCTAAATTTATTAATATCTTCATTTGATAAGTTATAATTATATTTTATATCATCTATTTGAAGATAAATATCTCTAACTACTTTATTAATATTGTCTATACGATATCCTAATTCTTTAATATTTTGTTTAAATAAATCTTTACATTCCTTTTCTTTATCAAAATCATTAAATAGGCTATTAAAATATTCAATAAATGTCTTTAATTCTATAATTGAATCATTCATTTCTAATCTTTTTAGATTATTAATTAATTTATTTATTTTGTCTTTTATTTCTTTAATGTTGTATTCAACATTCAAATAATCAAGAGGATATCCATCTCTTTTCATTCTATTATAATAAATAATTGTATCCTCAATTTTATTTGGCATAACTACCGTAGCCATTAATACGATTGTAGGTACATCTGCAAGTAATTTATCCATATTTTTAATTTTATTATCTAATAAAACTATTTTCTTTTCAACAGATACATAATCATTATTATCCATCGCTCTTTCAAACTCTGCAAATAATTTATCAATACTTCTGAATTCTTCTTCCATAGAATCTGTAATTATTCCAAATTCTTTTTTAGTTCTTTCAAATTTATTTTGCTGCTCACGATATACTATTTTTAACTTTGTAATAAGAGCTCTGTTTCTCTCTTCAGACTTAGTAATTAATTGAACCTCTTCGAGCAATTTATCTGTTTTCTTTTTTAATACACGAATTTCCATTTCGATGTTGGCCATTTTTCTAACAGCTTGTTTATATTCTTTTCGATCGATTAAAAAATCGGCGTCTGATATGGAATCTGTAATTTCTGGTATTGCCTCATCTCTAATTAGTTTAAAAGTTTTATCCCAATCGTCCATCTTTTCTTTTAAATTATCTGTCTTAACTAATTCTTTTACTTTTGTTATTTCACTAAGTACAGGAACTCCGAGTAAGCTGTTTTTTTCAATGTCTAATTCTTCTATTTCTTTTTTATATTTTTTATTTTGATTGTTCTTAATAATAACAATAGTAATAATTATAAGGATAACTGCCAATATAAAAGCTGATATAGTTATTAATAGGACACTATCCATAAGTTACCACCCTTCCTACCTATATACTATTTTACCACATTTTTAATTTTTTTAACATTATTTTTTATAATTAAATTTTTTTTTACAGTTTTGACAAGATTATATTAAAAAGAACTTGAATTATTTCAGGCTCTTATTTATATTATTTAAACATACTAGGATTAAATAAATATACAATTATAGTGATAACTAAAAGGGCTACTCCTACTATTAAATAAAATGAACCAGAAAATCTATCATTATCATAATTTAATCCTTCTTTGTACATTTTGTTATATTCATCAATACTTCTATTATATGATTTATCAAACTTCTTACATATTTCATTACTTGCTCTAATATATTTTTTCATCTTCTTGCAATAATAGACACTGCCACCATTTTTACCATCACTTTTTTTCTTGGCATCTAAATTTTTACATCCTGCACAAACCATTATACTACATCTCCAATCTTAATTTGATATATCTTCTGATATTCTTTTAAAAGCTTTATTATTAAATATTTTACTTAAAATTTCTTTGTATTCTCTATCAGTAATGTCTTCAAGTAAGATATTATTAGATACATTTTTCTTTTCTATTTTGGTATTATGCTTAATAGTACCACTGAAATTCATCTCAAGACTACTATCATCTTTAGTTATATTACTATAAGTTATATTGTCATCCTTAATATCTATTTTGAAAGTTCCATTATAGGTATTATTATTTTCTTTATCTGCTACCTTATAGACAAAGCCATTATCATTACTATTAATAGTGGCCTGTACATTTTTATTACTTACTTCAAGCATTACAAATTTAGTAATGCTTGTATATAGACTAATTTTTGTATCTAAGTATTTATTATTATTTATTTTTTCCACTTCGTTGTCAAGTAATTTTTTTACTTCAGTTTCTTCTTTATTAGTTATTCTTCTGAAACTACTGATAAATTTATTATTATTTTTTAGATTATTAATTATATTTTCATTTATTATTTTAATATTTTTATCATCTAAT
>SAMEA104315429__coassemble_639_pt1 | contig 23123 bp, 25 predicted proteins | sample SAMEA104315429__metabat2_high_PE_036 | metagenome-assembled genome bin SAMEA104315429 (sample SAMEA104315429) | gut metagenome | biome: Monkey gut; feature: monkey-associated habitat; material: faeces | place: China | collected 2013 | reverse complement strand
AAGGTGGACACACTGTTGGTGCTGGTTCAGTTACTGAAATTATTGAATAATTAAATTAAAAGGTACTCAAAAGAGTATCTTTTCTATTTCTTTACATTTAAAAAGGACTTTAAATAATATATATACACCTACTTTAAATATTGAAATTTAAGACAACAATATAGATTAAAAATAAATTTTAAGTATTGCATTAAGTATATCTTTATGGTAAAATTATTTATAGAGTAGAGAGTGATATAATGAATAAAAAAAGAATAATAATTACAATTTCTATTATAATACTATTAATTATTATATCAATTGGTATTATTAAGTTATATCAAACATATGCTATAACTAATTATGTTGATAGTATGAGTGGCGCAACATATGATGTTCATATTAAAAATACAAAAACCATTGATGTACCTGCTTCAGGGTACAGAAATATTTATTATGTTATTACTAATAATAATCCTGGTACCGTAAATTATACAGTCGCTTATAGTGGTACAAATGTTAGTGTAAAAGTTTTTTCTTCTTCAAAAGATGAAATATCTGGTTCAATGGGCGAAAAAGAAAAAAAATTTATACGATTACGAGTAGAAAATAGCGGTACTACCCAAGCAACTGCAACTATCTCAGCAATATTAGGATATGAAAAAGGTGGAAATTTAATAATACCATCAGATATGACAGAAATAAAAGATGTTTATACACCAGTTACATTAGCGGCATATATAAAAAGCAAATATAATAATAATTCAGTCGCAGTTAATAATGATATTTCATACGATATCGATACAAATAATAAGCTTATTAATGATAATAATAATAATTTAAGATATTATGGCTCATCGCCAAATAATTATATATATTTTAATTGCACTAATTACCGAAATCAATCTAGCACCAATTGTGAAGTCTGGCGAATAATAGGAGTAATTGATAACAAGGTTAAAATAGTTAGAAATCAAAGTATAGGCTCTTTAGCCTGGGATTATGACAAAAATGATAATATAACAGAAACATCAAATAATAACGATTGGAATACATCAACACTACAAAAACTATTAAACAATCAATATTATAAGGGCAAGGAAACTATAACATATTATTCATCAAATAATAGCACCACTTTAAAAATGGGAGAGATCGGATTAAAAAATGATATTACTAGAAATATGATAGAATCTTCAAAGTGGTATCTTGGAGGATACGATAATGCCGAGAAGGTATTTTCAAACGATATATATAATTATGAACGAGGAACACTAAAATGTTCTGGCTGTACATATGATACTGCGTGGACCGGAAATATTGCACTAATGTATATAAGTGATTATGGTTTCGCTGCAGAATTTGGTACTAGTAACAATAAGCTATGTACGAGTACTTTATATGATTATGATAGTGCAGATTGTGCAAATAACAATTGGCTAACAAACATTGCACAGTTTTCATATTTCATAACTCCTAATACCGTTAATAGCACATCGGTATTCTGGATAGAAGATGGTGGCTATGTTGATTTAACTCAATCTTCAAATAGTTTTAATATTTTACCAACACTATATTTAAGTTCAAATTTACAATTAGCAGAAGGAAATGGTTCTTTAAATAATCCATATCAATTGTATGTAGGGTAAAAATATATAAGAGTGACATTTTTAGATATCACTCTTATTTTTTTTGCATATAATTTAATAGGTGATAAACATGGCAAAAATAGATGACTTTAAATTGTTTGTAAAAAACAATCCTAATTTAATTACATATGTTAGAAATAATACTATGTCATGGCAAAAATTTTATGAGCTGTATGATTTATATGGGGAAGATAATAATATTTGGAGTGAATATTTAAATAATAAAAGTAATAGTAATGACAGTGCTAAAGAAAAAGAAACAAAAAAATCAAGCAAAATTTCAGATATACTAGATATGGCTAAAAATATTGATACTAATAAATTACAAGATAGTATAAGTTCAGTTCAAAAGGCAATAGGTTTAATAGGAGACATGCTTGTAAAAGATAAGAAACCAGATACTAGTGCTTATAATCCTAGGCCAATTTACCGAAGGTTTGATGATTAATGACAACAGAATTACAATTGAAAATTAATTCTGATCCAAGATTAACATCATTTATTAGACAATATCCCATTTGGTATAAAAGATTAAATAGAAATCCGCTGCTATTTAAAGATTTTACCGAAGACATGAAAGATAAGTTTAAAATTAGACCTAGTGATAGACTTAATAAAACTTTAGAAAACATAAGTATGATTCAAACGTTTTTAAATGTCTTAAAATAAAAAACTTAAGATTAGTTCTTAAATCTTAAGTTTTCATTTGATATATTAAATAGCATTCCAATTAATATCATATATGAAAGTAAAGATGATCCTCCATAAGATATAAAAGGAAGTGTAATACCCATTATAGGAAGTAATCCAATAGTCATACTAATATTATGTATCTGCTGAAAGAGTAATACAGCAATTATTCCACCAGTAAGTAGTTTATCATTATTATTATAAGATTTACCACCTAGTTTAACAATATTAATATCAAAATATACAATAAGAGATAGTAGTGCTATTACTCCAACAAAGCCAAAATTTGAAGCAAATACTGCAAAAATAAAGTCTGTTTGCATTTCAGGAAAATATATTGGAGTATGATTAAATCCATGTCCAAATAGTCCTCCAGAACCAATCGCAGTAAGTCCATTAGTAAGCTGTAGACCACTAGAACTAGACCAATTAAGTATTCTATCCATTCGGTAAAAGAAACTAGTACCAAATATCTTAATAAATAAATCTTGTTTTAAAAAGTATAGCCCTAAGAACATACCACCAAGCACTACAATAGTACCAATAGTAATAATAAACCATCTACTTTTAAAACCACCTACAAAAAGCATTACAATAGTAATAATAAAATAAATAAGAACGGCACCAGTGTCAGGTTCAATAAAAGTTAATATTGAAGGTATACCAACAACCACAAGTACTTTAATTAAAAATTTAAATTCTTCCCCAACATCATTAGTTCTTCTTTCTTCATTGAAATCATTTATCATTCTTGATAAAGTAATTATTAAAAATATTTTCATAAACTCTGACGGCTGAAAACTACCTATATATGGAATAATAAACCAGCACCTTGCATTATTAATAGGTTTACCTAAAAATAATACCAGTATCAGGAGAACAACACCAACTATATAAAATATATAAGCATTATTATAAAGAAATTTATTACCAAATAGCATCATAACATAAGCAATAGCAAACCCCAGTAGATACCAGAGTCCCTGTTTAATAAATAAGTTTTGATAATCACTAGCCAGTAAATCTCTTGTACAATATACAGTAACAATGCTAATAATAGCAAATAATATAATTGGTATTAAAATACAATTTTCTACTTTAAATTTTGATTCTTTTTTCATCTAATCAACTCTCTCTTTAATATAATACCACAAAAAAATAAAATAATAAATATATAATAGTATCATATAATAAATTAGAGGTGAATATCATGAAAGAATTACCAAAAATGTATCATAATAACATAGATAAAAATATTAATAATAATGAAAAAATATTTTCTACCATGTATAATAATGATATAGAAGTAAGGAGTACAAATAACTTTATTAACAATAAAAATAATTATACAGTAGAACAAAAAATATATAATATATTTAATTCTCCTAATTATATTTATAAAATAGATGTTATTATTGTTACTGATAAAGGAAAAGATAAAAAGAGAATAGTAGGTAAAACTAAAACTAATTTAATTACTATGGATAATGAATATATTCCAATTAATACTATTAGAGATATTTATATTGATAAATAATTATTAACATTTTTTACTGACATCACTGCTTTTTTCTAGTTATCTAGTTTGAACTGTAACAATTTTATTATGAATTTTGCACTAAATTATTGATTTCTCGTTAGAAATTTGGTATAACTATAATAGTTGGAGGAGAAAATTATGGAAAATAAAGATTTACAGAAACAATTAGAAGCATTAATGTCATTAGGTTATAGTAGAGAAGAAATTGTTAAAATTGCTACAAAGGCTCCCATAATATTTAGGTACACGCCGGAAGAGATTAGATCAATTTTAAATTTAATTCCAGTATCTAAAGAAGATTTATCAAAAATTGATGCCACTACTTCTTTTATTGATAGTGATGAAAAAAATAAAAAAACTCGTTAACTTATTAATATAAAGCAGATAGAATTTTTTATATTCTACCTGTTTTTTCTAGTTATCTAGTCTCAACTGTAACTAGTTGTCATCATTCTAAATATATAAATATAGCTTATATATAATAGATATGTAGATATGTTATTTTGAGACTTAATGGCTCAAAATAACACTATGAGACTAAGGACTCATAGTGAAATAACTAAAAAGAAGTTATAATACGACTTCTTTTTTATAATAATTTGTGGTATTATTATATTACAGGTGATCATTATGAATAGAGTATTTTTAAAATTAGGACCAATTACCATCTATTGGTATGCAGTATTAATAGTATTAGCAATTTGTATAGGAATATATTTTTCAACCAAAGAAGCCAAAAAGAATGGCTTAGGAAGAGATTTCTTAATGGATCTAATATTCTATGTAATACCAATAGGTATACTAGGAGCAAGATTATATTATATAATATTCAATTTCTCAGTATTTAAAGATAATCTATTAGATATATTCAAAATATGGGAAGGTGGTCTAGCCATATATGGAGCAGTAATCTCTGGTATAATATTCGTAGTATACTATTGCAAAAAACATAGTAAAAACATCTTATTAACTATCGACACAATAGTACCATATCTAATATTAGGTCAAGCAATTGGTAGATGGGGTAACTTCATAAATAAAGAAGCTCATGGAGCAGTAACCACTCTAGGACACTTAAAAAGTTTACATCTCCCAAACTTCATAATAAACGGTATGTATATTAACGGTAACTACTATATACCAACATTTCTATATGAATCATTATGGTGTCTTTTGGGATTTATAGTATTATTAATTATCAGAAAGAAAGATAAATATAAACATAATGGCTTATTAGTAAGTTTCTACTTTATATGGTATGGTATAGGTAGATTATTTATCGAAGGATTAAGAACAGATAGCCTATATTTAGGAGTATTCAGAATAAGTCAGATCGTATCAATTATACTTATATTAATAGGTATAACAGGAATTATCTATATAAGGAGGAAGTCATGGAAAAATACAAAGTAGTAATAGTAGGAGCAGGAATAGCCGGTATGAGTGCCGCAATTAATCTCAAAAGAGCAGGCATAAACCCATTAATAATAGAAAATAACGCTCCAGGAGGAACATTAAATTATATACCAAATATTGAAAATTATCCCGGTTTTGAAAGCATATCAGGCCCAGATCTAGCTATGAATATATATAACCAAGTAAATAATCTAGATATAAAAATAAAATCTGCAAATATCAGTGATATAGATTTAGATAAAAAGATAATTAATAATGACATAGAATTTGAATATCTAATAATAGCTACCGGTAGAAAAAGTAGAACTCTAAATCTACATAATGAAAAAGAATTACTTGGAAGAGGAATAAGTACTTGTGCCCTATGTGATGGAATGTTCTATAAAGAAAAGAATGTTATCGTTGTCGGAGGTGGAAATTCTGCTTTAACAGAAAGTCTATACCTATCCAATATCTGTAAAAAAGTAACCATCATCATAAGAAAAAATAACTTTACCGGAGATAAATACCTAATAGATAGAGTGGGTAATAAAAAGAATATCAAAGTAATAAATAATAGCAATATCATAAGCTATAACACTAAGAATAATATCCTAGTATCAGTAACACTAGATAACAAAAAGAAAGTCAAGACAAATGGAGTATTCTTAGCCTTAGGTGGAACACCAAATAGCAACCTCTTCAATGTTGAAAAAGAAAATGATTATATCTTAGTAAATAATAAATATGAAACAAATATTCCCTATGTATATGCCATAGGAGATGTAATAAAAAAAGACTATTACCAACTTACTACTGCTGTATCAGATGCCGTAATAGCCTCAAATAACATCATAAGAATAAATAAGTAGTATAGTCATATATTAAAGTAAGAAAAAACATTCAAGAATATTTACATTAATAAAAAATAATGATATAATTTAAACATAGTATGAAAGGAGAATGAATATGGAACCAAATTCAATAATAATCATTATAATAGTAGGAGTAGTATTACTATTAGTCTTTTATGTAATAGGAGTATATAACAAATTAGTTAATGCCAGAAACAAAGTAAAAGATCAATTTGCTCAAATAGATGTACAACTAAAAAGAAGAAGTGATATGATACCAAATCTAGTAGAAACAGTAAAAGGTTATGCTAAACACGAAGAAAATACCTTCAAGGAAGTAGTTGAAGCCAGAAACAAGATGACCACCGCAGGTAATATCAATGAAGAATTAGAAGCATCAAACGCTGTAACAGGAGCTCTAAATAAATTATTTGCTTTATCTGAATCATATCCAGAACTTAAGTCAAACGAAAATTTCTTATCTCTTCAAAAAGATTTAAAAGAAACCGAAGACAAATTAAGTTATGCCAGACAATTTTATAATGATTCTGTCTTAATGTATAACAACACAAGAGAAAAATTTCCATCAAATATCATAGCTAACATATTTGGATTTAAGGAAATTGACTTCTTTAAAACTACTGAAAAAGAAAAAGAAGTACCAAATGTTAAATTTTAGGACTAGTATAGTCCTTTTTTGATAGGAGATATTATGAAAAGATTTTATTTATTAATTCTTGTTATTATATTATTAACACCAAGAATTATTTCTGCAAATGAAATAAAAAATATTGATATGAATATTTATGTAGATAATAATGGCACTGCTCATGTAACAGAAGTATGGGATGCCAATCTAAATGAAGGCACTGAAGGATATAAACCATATTATAACTTAGGTAATAGTGAAATAACTAACTTTAAAGTAAGATTAGATGATAAAGAATTTACATTTAACAATAATTATGATATAGATGCTTCTTTTGAAGATAAAAAATACACAAATGGATTTCATTATATAAATAATGGTATCGAGTTATGCTTCGGTATCAGTAAATATGGAGATAATACTTATTATCTTTCTTATGATATCAGTAACTTTGTAGTCAAAACAAGCGATGATTATCAAATGATATATTGGACATTATTCCCACATAACTATAGATTTAGTCCAAATAATGTCAAAATTAAAATATATAGTGATTTTAAATATTCAGACACATTAGAAGTATGGGGTTATGGAAAGTATGGCACTCCATGCTATGTATCTGATGGAAGAATAGAAATAATACCTGACGGAAGAATTTCAAGTAATGAATATTTAGCTATATTAGTAAAATTTCCCAAAGACACTTTTAATTTAAATGTTGTATCAGACAAAACATTTGATGATTATTTAAGCATAGCCAATGAAGGAAGTAAAAAATATAAAAATTATAGTTCAGTTATAGATACAATTATTTCTATTATATCCATTACATTACCATTTTCAATAGTAGTCGCAGCAGCTATAGCTTCAAAAATAAATAGTTATGGTTATATAAATAATAAAAAAATCAATAAAAAGAATACCCCTTTCTTTAGAGAAATACCATGCAATAAAGATATATATTATGCTAATACATTAACTAACTTAAATAAAAATCTATTTTCTACATATAAAGAAACCAATATTTTTGGAGCAATTATACTAAAATGGATTAAAGAAAATAAAATAAAATTTATAACTACTACTAAAGGCATGTTTAACAAAGAAACTAGCAGTATAGATTTAACATTAAATCCAAGTTTTGATAATGCATTAGAAACAGAACTATTTGATATGATGTATGAAGCTAGTAATGATGGTATATTAGAAACTAAAGAATTAGAAAAATGGTGTAAAAGCAATTATAGTAGATTTTTTAATCTATTCAAAAAAATGGATAAAGTTGAGTTAGAAAAACTAAAAAGTAACAATCATATATATAAGAGAACAAGTAAAGAAGAATGTAAACGTAAAAATGTAATGGATGATACCATATATGAAGATAGTACAAAATTATATGGCTTAAAATTATATTTAAATGAATTTTCCAGTATTAATACCAAAGAAGTAATGGAAGTACAGTTATGGGATGAATACTTAATGTTTGCTTATATATTTGGTATTGCTGACAAAGTAGCAAAACAACTAAAAAATTTATATCCTGAAGTAATTAACAATTATGATGTAGATTTTAATACACTTCTATATATAAATTACATTAGTACAAGAAGTGTAAATGCTGCGAATAGTGCAAGAGCAAAAGCAGAATCATATTCCTCTGGTGGAGGTGGCTTTTCTTCCGGTGGCGGAGGAGGAGGTTCCTTCGGAGGAGGAGGTGGCGGAGGTGGTTTCCGCTGATGAGTACATATATAACAATAAAAAGTATAGTATAGAGATAGTTAGAAAAAATAATAAAAATACCTATCTTAGAGTAAAAAATAACAAAATAGTAGTAAGTACTAATTACTTTACTACAAAAAAGCAAATAATAAAATTAATTAATGACAATACAAATTTTATTAATAAAGCTTTAGATAAAAATATTAAGAAACAAAATGATGATACTTTTAAATTATTTGGTAATAGTTATGATATAATATATGGTCCATTTGATACAGAAATAGGAGAAGACAAAATATATACTAAAGATGAAAAATCATTTAACAAATATTTTACTAAGTACATAAGCAAAATATATAGTCAAAGATTAGATTATTGGTATAATATATTTGAAGAAAATATACCATATCCACATCTAAAAATTAGAAAAATGACTAGTAGGTGGGGAGTATGTAATATTAAGAATCATAATGTTACACTAAATTCAGAACTATCTAAATATGATATTAATGCCTTAGATTATGTCATAGTACATGAATTATCTCATTTTATTCATCATAATCACTCTAAAGATTTTTGGCTTCTAGTAGGTAAATATTATCCTAACTATAAGAATATTAGAAAAATGTTAAGAAATTAATATAAAGTAGACAAGTTCTACTTTTTTTATTTTATTCCTATCGTGCCTGTAGTCACTCAAGGTTTTCTAATGCCTAAGGTCATTAGAAAAAAGTTTAGAGCCTGTAGTCTCTAAACTTAAGTATTATTTATTTAGTTCTTTTTAAAGTATATGCATTTTTAGAAATTTTTTCTAGTTCTTCATATTCTGGTAATTGTAATCCCCATATTGATAAATAATTAGTATAATCATTGCACTCATTAATTTGTTTAATAACTCTCTTAGCTTCTCTTAATGCCTTTTTGTCATTTTTATTTTCTAAATGAATTGAAACATTTTTAATAACATCATACCAACCTCCACCATTATGAATAGCTCTAAATTCTTTTGCCAATAAATAAGTTACAACATAACTATGATTTTTAAAATATATATTTTTTGTTTCTAAAGTATCTACAGTCATATGATATTTAGATTTACCAATATAAAATTCATTTATATTTTGAGAAGCCTCTTCAGTTTGCTTTTCTATTTCACCATCGGTGAATATTATTGTTTTGATACGTTCGTCTTCAATAGGTTTAGCATCCTTATCTAATTTACCAGTACTTGGATCAGGCCAAGCGGGAAAATGGTACGTTACCCTTGTTACTTTTAATGGTTCATTTTCTTTTAATTCTCTAATTTTCATAATATTCCTCCTATAACAATTTAATATTGTAGCAGATTTACACTTTTTTTGTAAACCATAATTATTATTAAAATTATAAAATAGTTAGCCTGTATTATTGTCATAATATAAAAAATATTATATAATTAACTAGGAGGCTAACATGATAAAGGTAGAAAATATATCAAAAAAATTTATTAAAGAAATAAAAAATAAAGAAAAAATAGAGTTCTATGCAGATAAAGATATTACTTTTGAAGCAAAAGATGGAGAGATACTAGGTATCCTTGGTCCTAATGGGGCAGGTAAAACAACATTACTTAGAATGATATCTGGTATTATGACTCCTTCCAGTGGTATCATTACCATTGATAACTTAAACTATAAAGATAATGAATTAGAAATCAAGAAAAGAATATCTTTTTTAACAGGGAATACCAAATTATATAAAGATCTATCAGCTTATGAATTACTTACTATGTGTGGTGAATACTATGGTTTAAGTACAAAAGAAATAAATAATAGAATAAAAGACTTAACAGATAGATTTAAAATGAAAGACTTTTTATATCAAAGAATAAGCTCTTTATCTACTGGGCAAACACAAAGAGTATCAATAGCCAGATGCTTAGTACATAACCCTAAATACTATATCCTAGATGAACCCACTAGCGGACTAGACATCATATCTAGCAAAGTAATATTAGATACCATCAAAGAAGAAAGAGAAAAAGGAAACTGTATTTTATATTCAACTCATTATATGGAAGAAGCAGATACTATATGTGACCAAATAATATTTATAAATAAAGGTAAAATAATTGCTACGGGTACTCCAAGTGAAATAAAAAAGAAAACAAATACCAATAATTTAAGAGATGCCTTTTTTGCATTAGCGGGTGATAGTGATGAATAATATAAAAATAACTATAAAAAAAGAATTAAGATCTGTAATAAGAGATAAAAAATCATTACTTATGATGGCACTAACTCCATTATTTATTCCAATATTTGTAATATTAATGTCTTATATGTATGAAACACTAACCAGTGATACTAAAGAAACAAAATATCAAGTAGGAGTAAATTATAATTTAAGTACTACCGAAAAAGAATTATTAAGTCCTGATATAGAAGTAACTAAATATAATAGTCAAAAAGACATGGAGGAAGCCTATAAAAAAGATAACATTATAGCCTATATCACTAAAGAAAATAATAGCTATAATATATATGCTAATAGTAAAACAGAAGATGGTAGTATAGTTCTAATGCATATAACAAATTATTTAGATAGTTATAATAATTATCTAGGGCAAAATTACTTATTAGAAAATAACATTGATATAAGTAAAGTATATAATAACATTAACTATACTACAAATGAATTAAAAGGAGAATCAATGTTTGCTAGTGAAGTAGTTTTAATGGCTATTACTTTCACAATAATGGCTATAACACTATCAAGTATCTATGCCTCAACCGATAGTACCGCTGGTGAAAAAGAGCGTGGTACCCTAGAGACAATTCTTACATTTCCAATAGCAAGAAAAGAATTAATATTAGGCAAATACTTCTCAATATGCATATCAGGTATTATCACCATGTCAATAGGAATAATCTTATCCATAATATCATTATTTTTTGTAAAAAATAACTTTACTATCTATGATAATGTCGTATTTAATATAACTCCTATCACAATAGTTTTAACTATCATCATATTACTATTTTATACACTATTCATATCAGGTCTATGTATAGCAATAGCAAGTTTTACTAAGACTTTCAAAGAAGCACAAAGTGCTCTTACTCCAATAAGTTTAATTACTTGTGTACCAATGTTTTTAAGTATGCTAAATATTAATTTAAATGGCATATTAAATTTTATTCCAATAGTAAATCATACCATAGTAATAAATGATATTTTAACAGGTACAATAAATACCAGTAACATATTAATAACAATAATATCATCAACTATTTACATAATAATATTAATATCATTAATAAGTAAAATATATAAGAGTGAAAAAATCTTATTTAATTAAAAGACAAAATAGATAGTTAAAAATACTATCTATTTTAAATATAACAATATATCTGTATAAAATTACATGCACCAATTTAATTTGCTTGACAACATCAAAATATATAGTATAATAAATAATTAGAAAAATAAAAGAGGAGTGAGATAGTGCAAAAATTATTAACAAAAAATGAGAAAAAATATGTCTCCGATTTAATATATTATACAATTGATGAAATTAAGAACTTCAAAAACGGAAATGTTATTGTAGTAAAAGATAAAAAAGATATATTATTTTTTGTAGATGAAGCCAAATTTAATTCTAATAATAAAAAATTATATTTTGGAAAAATTGGAAGCAAATTATCTAATAAAATTAATAAACAAATAAAAATTAATTTAAATAATTATAATCTCTCACTAAAAAATATGTCTGTTAGACATATATTAAATCATCACTCAAATAGTAGTGAAGTATTAAGAGGTCAAATTCCAATAAAAAAAACAAACTTTTTTTGTATTTCTAAGATAATTACCAAATATGATAAAGTAGAAATTGTTGGTTTCACCATGCAAAATAAGCCAATAATAAAATTTATAAAAAAAATTAAAAATGAATATCACCTAATATGCTATGTCTCTGATAAAAGGCACACTTTAGAAGTTAAAACATTGTATAAAAAAAGAGCTATTTCACCGTGTCCAATGCAAAATCCCTAGACTAACGTCCAAAACGTTCAGTGATACAAACTCTTTTCACAAAGTAATATACTACAAAATTAGTAAAAAGTCAATTACCTTATTTGAATTACCCAATTAGTCCATAAAAAAATAACAAAATACAATTGACAACGCCACAGATAAATTATATAATAAATATAGATTTTCTATTACTATGAGTGACAAATAGTATATAAAAAGATAGAAACGGTTGGTTCCGATAAAAACCAAATAAAAGAGCACATTAGTGAAGTAGGGTGGCACCGCGGATATATATTCGTCCCTATAGATTATTAATGTGTTTTTATATTATTAGAAGGGAAGGATAAATATGAAAAACAAATACAGAACAATTTATTGCGGTGAAGTAACTACTGCAAATATTGGTGAAGAAATAAGAGTAGCGGGCTGGCTTGAACAAAAAAGAAATCTAGGTAGTCTAGTATTCATGACACTAAGAGATGAAACAGGTGTAATACAGTTAATTAGTGAAGATATCGAAAGTTTTAAAGATATAACTAGAGAAAGTACTATGACTGTAACTGGAACAGTAAGACATAGAGCGGAGGGAATGACTAATCCAAATATGAAAACAGGTGAAGTAGAAGTACTAGTATCATCTTTTGAAGTATTAGGAGAAGCTCTAAATGTCTTACCATTTGAGATTAACAGAAGTACTGATGCATTTGAAGATACCAGACTAAAATACAGATATCTAGACTTAAGAAATCCAAAAGTACATGATAGAATACTATTTAGAACAGAAGTATTAGATTACATGAGAAAAATAATGAAAGAAATGAACTTTACTGAAATACAAACTCCAATTATCACGGCTTCATCACCAGAAGGAGCAAGAGACTTCATAGTACCATCAAGAAAGTACAAAGGAAAATTCTATGCACTTCCACAAGCACCGCAAATATTTAAACAATTACTTATGTGCTCAGGATTTAATAGATACTTCCAAATAGCCCCTTGTTTTAGAGATGAAGATCCAAGAAGTGATAGACTATATGGAGAATTCTATCAATTAGACTTAGAAATGTCTTTTGCTACTGATGAAGATGTCTACGAAGTAGGAGAGAAAATCTTTTATGATATATTCACTCACTTTAGTGATAAAGAAGTATCTCCAAGACCATTCAAAAGAATACCATATAGAGAAGCAATGTTAAAATATGGTTCAGATAAACCAGACCTAAGGAATCCATTAATAATTGAAGATATTACTGATATCTTATCTAAAAGTACTTTTGAACCATTTAAAACATCACATATCAGAGGTATAACAGTAAATAATATAGATAAATCAAATTCATGGTACAAATCTATGGAAGAATATATGAAGAGTGTAGGAGCAGTAGGCCTATCATACATTAAAGTAAATGAAGATATGACTTTCAAGTCTTCAATTGATAAATTCCTAGATGATAGCCTAAGACAAGAACTAATAGATAAATGTCATCTAGTTCCAGGTAGTGCTTTATTCGTACTAGCAGACTCCAAAAATAAAATAAACAAACTAGCAGGTCTTCTTAGAATAAAACTAGGAAATGAACTAGACTTAATTGATAAAAACAAATATGAATTCTGCATAGTAAACGATTTCCCTATGTATGAATATAATGAAGAAGATGGTAAGTATGACTTTGGTCATAATCCATTTAGTATGCCTCAGGGTGGCCTAGATGCCCTAAGAGAAGACAATCTAGAAAATGTTCTTGCATATCAATATGACTTTGTATGTAACGGTTATGAGATGGCTTCAGGAGCTGTTAGAAATCACGATATCAAGATAATGAAGAGAGCTTTTGAACTAGCAGGCTACACTGAAGAAGATGTTGAAACAAAATTCAGAAGTCTATACACAGCCTTCCAATATGGTGCCCCTCCTCATGCAGGAATGGCTCCTGGTATCGATAGAATACTAATGCTACTAAAAGATGAAGAAAATATAAGAGAAATGGTAGCTTTCCCACTAGGAGCAAATGGTGCTGATGCTATGATGGGCTGTCCTGGTGAAGTATTTGAAAAACAACTTAGAGAAACACACATCAAGGTAAGAGATTAATTAATAGGGGGTAAAGTTATGAAAAATAGTAATAATAGAGAACTAGTAACCATTTTCAAAGTAACATACAATTTTGACCAAATAGGAAATGAAATTATAGGCTTTGTTCCAATAGATGTAATCGAAGGTATCTATATAGATGATGATGAAATGTTTGTAGATGCAACTGGTACTGAATATATTCACTTAATAAACAATCCAGAAAACTATGGCTTTTATAACAGATGTAATATAGAGGATGTTAGAAAACAGTTCCCAAGATTACCACTTAGTATTATTAAGAAAATAATTTTAGAAAAAACAAAGAAGAACATCTATAAACTAGGTTTTGATGATAATAAGGTACCAGTTATTTTAACTACAGATAAAAAAATGGTAACTAGAGTAATGTTAGATAAAGATTTGATTATTTATTATTCTCTAGTATATCCAAAATTTCTAGAAGACATGATTGGAATAACTCTAGATGAAGATAATGAAAATAAAGAAGACAAAAATAACAATATACAGTCTCCTGCTAAAAATAATTTAGATATAAATAAGGTTTACAACGAATTAATAACAAATGTATTATGTCAAGATGAACAAATTAAAAAGATACTAGTGGCTATATGGAAACAATATAATGATTTCTCTTCTGAAAAATCTAGAAATATTTTAATAAATGGTAGTACTGGTGTAGGTAAAACAGAAATATTTAGAATCTTATCTAAGATGCTGAATATACCTACTATTATTGTATCTGCTACTCAATATTCTGCTACTGGATATGTTGGAAGAAATGTTGAAGATATGTTATCAGAACTTTTACATAGTGCTGATGGTGATTTAGAAAAGGCCCAAAATGGTATACTGATAATAGATGAAGTAGATAAACTATCACAAAATAAAAAAGATTCATCATCAGTAAATCAAAGAGATGTTCAAGAAGGTCTTTTAAAGATAATTGAAGATGGAACTTTTATAGTGCCATATAAAGGAAAAGAATATAATTTTAATACTAGTAAAGTAATGGTTATTGCTATGGGTAGTTGGTCAAGAATAGAGCTAAAAACTGATAAAATTGTTGGTTTTGAGCAGACTGCTAAAGAAAAAAGATATAAAGATTTAACAATGGAAGATTTAATAAATAATGGTATGACTCCTGAATTTGTTGGAAGATTCTCTAATATTGTTCAAATGAATGAACTTGATTATAATAGTCTACTTAATATTTTGAATAATAGTAAAAGAAGTACTTTAAATCTTCAGAAAGAATTTTTTAGAAAACAAAATATTGAGTTAGTTGTTGAAGAAGAGGCTAAGAGAGCAATTGCTAATATGGCATTAAAGAAAAAACTTGGGGCTCGTAGTTTGGATGAAATATTGGAAACTGCATTAGCAGATGCTTCTTTTGAAATTGCTACTAATCCGAATATTTATCAAAAATTAATAATTACTGAAGAAACAATTAGTAAACCAAGTTCATATAAACTTATTAAGAGAAAAAAATAATTTCTCTTTTTCTTTATATCCCCTTAAGCCTGTAGTCTTAAGGGGCATAAGTGAGCCTAAGGTCTCACTTATGAAATATTTACGTATTATCTTTATCTCAGTATTAAATATTTCTCTTATATATAATAGATATGGCTGATATATTATTTTGAGACTTAATGGCTCAAAATAACACAGCACGACTTAACTTGTTAAGGCTAGGTGTGCATAATGTACAATTATTGTCAAATAATAATATATCTATTGAATATAAAATATACATATGATATAATTAAGATACCTAGAGGATACGACATCTTTAGTATAAAACCGACTAAAGATATTAAACGGGGAGCTAATATAGTTTATGTGTTGAATACCTATCACCGATAGGGATCCTAATTAGACTATTGTGCTGACCCACCTGTGACTTACGCCGCGGGTTTTATCTTACAGAGTCGGTCCATCTGGGTCTTTTTTTTATCTAAAATTTATGTTATACTAGTACATGTGAGGTGTAATAATATGAAGGAAATAAAAAATAAAACAATATATACTCCTGATAATGTAAAAAAATTTCTCGAAGTATATTATTTTGAAAAAGTAAAAGTACCAAGATTATTAATAAATATCTTAATACTATTAGTAATTATCTACTTTTTTACCAAAGATAATAGAGCATTACTAGATTATACAACATTTATATTTTGTTTATTTGGAGTTATAGAATTAAATACCACTATGTTGCCAAGATTAAATTATCGTAAATTAGAAAAAGCTAAAGATAGTGTCTTAAATACCAAGATAGAATATCTATTTAAAAAGAATAACTTCAAACTAAGTTCTAATAAAGATGAATATATATATTATAATTCATTATATAAAGTATTAGAAACAAAAGAAGCATATTATTTATATATAAATAAATCTAGAGCCTTAATCGTAGATAAAAAAGATATGTCAGATAGTGATATTACTAATCTTACTAATACTTTAAAAGAAAAAGTACCAAGATATAAGGAAAAATAATATGTTTGAAAGAGAAATAAATCTAATTGGTGAAGACAATTATCTTAAACTAAAAAATAGTAATATCCTAGTAATTGGAGTAGGTGGAGTAGGTGGTTATGCTGTTGAAACTCTAATAAGAAGTGGTATCGAAAATATTACACTAGTAGATTATGATAATATTGATATATCAAATATCAATAGACAAGTAATAGCCCTATCTTCAAATATTGGTAATAGTAAAGTAGAAGAATTTAAAAAAAGAATACTAAGTATAAATAGTAATGTTAAAGTAAAAATAATTAAGGAAAAAATAAATGAAAATAATATAAATCTATTATTTGAAGAAGATTATGACTACATAATAGATGCTTGTGATACTATGATAGTAAAGAAATTATTAATAAAGATGTGTCATAAGAAAAATATAAATCTAATTACTGTCTGTGGTATGGGCAAGAAATTAGATCCCTCTAAAGTAAAAGTAAGTGATATTAGAGATACAAATTATGATCCCCTTGCTAAAACCCTAAGAAAATATGTCAAAGACGAAAAAATTAGAGATAAAGTAATGTGCGTATCAAGTACTGAAGAGCCCATAAAAACAAATAAAACTATGGTTACATCAATGATGATGGTACCAAGTACTGCTGGTATACTCGCAGCTTCCCATATAATAAATAGTATCATAAAAGAGAATAAATAATAATTTTATTCTCTTTTTACATAGTATCTAGTTTATCCATAATATCTTTCAATATCTTTTCATTCTTATTTTCTTTAGGATGATAATATTTTTTACCAAGTAATACATCAGGTAAATACTGCTGCCTTATATAATCATTCTTATAAAGATGAGGATATTTATAATCATCAGAAGGATTTCTTAAATGTTTAGGAACATCACCAATATTACCACTTCTAACATCATTTAAAGCCTCATCAATTGCAGCCTCTGCACTATTACTTTTAGGAGATAAAGCAAGTTCAATAACAATTTCCGCAAGTGGGATTCTAGCCTCAGGTAGTCCTAGCCTTAAAGCACTATTAATCGCCGCATCCACTCTTGGTCCCATACTAGGATTAGCAAGACCAATATCTTCATAGACAATAACAGATAATCTTCTTACAATAATATCTAAGTCTTCAGCTTCAAGTAATCTAGCCAAATAATGCAGACTAGCATTAACATCACTACCTCTAATCGATTTCTGAAAGGCTGAGATAATATTATAATAATTATCACCATTTTTATCAATAAATAAATTAGGTTTATTATTAATCTTCTTAATCAAATCAATATCTATTTTTTTATCAGAACTACTATAATAGGCTATTTCAAGAATATTATAAGCAAATCTTAAGTCTCCTGAAGAAATACCCGCTAGATAATTAATGGTTTCTTCATCCATACTAATATCCTCTAAAATATTAGATTTAATAGCCCTATTAATACCTTCTTTAATATTATCAATACTAAGTTCTTTTAATTCAAATAACTGACATCTACTCCTAATCGCAGGATTAATAGCATGATATGGATTAGTAGTAGTCATACCAATCAAAGTAATAAGACCAGACTCTAAATAAGGAAGTAATATATCTTGCTTATCTTTATTTAATCTATGTATTTCATCTACAAGTAAAATCATCCCATTATATAACTTAGCTTCTTCAATAACAACATCAAAATCTTTCTTATTATTAATAACAGCATTAAGTGATCTATAATTCATTCCCATTTCATTAGCAATCGCAGTCGCTATACTTGTCTTACCAATACCAGGATGACCATATAATATCATAGAAAACAATTTCTTATTCTTAACTAAATTATAAATAATCTTATCCCTGCCCACTAAATGTTCTTGACCAATAATATCATTAATACATTTCGGTCTTAATTTTACTGATAATAATTCTTCCATAACATCACCTAAACATATTAATTATACCATTTTAAAGTATTATTGACAATATATGAAATTTATCTTATAATATTTCACATATGAGGCATAGTTTATAAAATAAAAATATATTTGCCACATAATAACAACACTATTAATAATAAAATATGAAAGGAAAAAATATGAAAAAATACAAATTACAACATCAAATGCCAGATTTTCAAAGTGTTGATGAAATATCGTTAAAAAAAAGTATAGAAAGCATGATAAAAATAATAGAAATAAAAATAAATACAACTAGATCTTTTATAGATATAAACATTATAAGTACAATAATGTTTACACTAGGAGGTACCTGTATAATTAGAGATAGCTTTAATACTGCAGGAAAAACAAGTAATTCAAGCATTATACCAATAAGTATAGCCAGTGCTATTTTTCTAATAGGAGGTTCAGTTCTTTTATTAAAGAAAAGTATAAATAACTTAAGCGGTATAAATGAACTAAAGGGAAAGCTAACACAACTTAGTAAAGATATAAATGAATATTCAAGTGATGATGATGAATTTAATATAAATGATTATAGTGATGAAATATTAGATATTGAAGAAACATTAACAAATACGCCCAAGACAAGAAAATTAACTAAAAAAAAATAAAGTAAATAGAATTGCAACTATTTACTTTTTTTGATATAATTTATATTGAAAGTAGTGAGTATATGAAGTATAGTTTTGATAATAAAACAAGAATATTAATAATATTACTATCCATGTTTACAGGAGCAGTATTTGGTTATATTTATGAAGTAATCTTTTATATAATAGATACAGGTTATTTTATTAATCGTGGTACTACATTTGGGCCATGGATACCAATATATGCTTATGGTACTTTACTAATATATTTAACTACTAATAAAGTAAAAGATAAACCTATATATGTATTCTTAATTAGTATTCTAGTAAGTGGTATATTAGAATATACTACTGGTTATCTTTTATATCATATAAGTGGTACAAGACTATGGAATTATAATACTGAAATATTAAACTTTGGTAATGTAAATGGTTTTGTTTGTCTAAGATCAGTATTATTCTTTGGTATATCAGGATTATTTCTAATGTATATAGTAATACCATACATAGAAAGATTAGCCCTTAATATATCTAGGAAGAAGTTTAGTATTATAAGTATAGGTTCATTTTCTATGTTTTATGCTGATACTATATATAATCATATAATAAGTAAAATAATAAATTATCTAAAATAAGAAAGTAAGTGATATCTTGATAAATATAGATAAATTAAATACCAAGAATAAAAAACTATTATCAGACTATATAATAGAACTAAAAACAATTAAACAAAGAGATAAAGATACAACAGTAAATTCATATAGTGAAGATATATATAAATATTTAGAATATATGGAAAGTAAAAATATATCTAATGCTTTAGATATAAGTTATAATAATTTATTAAATTATTTAAAATACTTAGATGATAATAAATATGAAGTGTCATCAGTAGCTAGAAAAATAGTATCTATAAAAGCCTTTCATAAGTATTTAAGTGAAAATTATAAAGTAATAGATATAAGTACTAAGATAAATACTCCTAGATTCTATAGAAAACTACCTAATATCTTAACCATTGAAGAAGTAGATAATCTTTTAGATATAAAGCTAGATACTCCTTTTGATTACCGAAATAAGGCTATGTTAGAACTAATGTATTCATCAGGACTTAGAGTAAGTGAATTAATAAATCTAGATCTTAGTGATATAGATTTAAATAATAACTATGTAAGATGTTTTGGTAAAGGAAGTAAAGAAAGAATAGTACCAATTGGAGAATACTCCTCTAAATATTTGAGTATTTATATTAATGAATACCGAGATAGTATGAAGAAAGGTTATTATACTGAGAAGATATTTCTTAATAATCATGGCAAGGAAATGACTAGACAAGGTTTCTTTAAGATTATCAAGAAAATAGCTAAAGATAAAGATATAAATAAAAATATAACTCCACATATGTTAAGGCATTCCTTTGCTACACATCTACTAAATAATGGAGCCGATCTAAGAACGATACAAGAAATGTTAGGACATTCTAGTATCTCTACTACACAAATATATACAAATGTAACAAACGACATATTAAAAGAAAACTATGATTTATATAAAAGAAGGGACTGATTACAATGAAATTAAATAAATTAATGTTTAGAGAATATGATATAAGAGGAATATGGAATGAAGATATAACCGAAGAAGTATCATATTATATTGGTAGAGCATATGCTACTAAATTATTAAGTTTAAGGAAAAATAAAATGATTGTCGGTTACGACAATAGATTAAGTTCTCCTATTATCGAGAAGAATCTAGTAAAAGGACTTACTGATGGTGGTGTAGATGTAGTAAGACTAGGTCTAGTTACTACTCCAATGTACTACTATGCATGGGATAAATTAAATATCCACTGCGGTATAATGATAACAGCTTCGCATAATCCAAAAGAATATAATGGCTTTAAAATATCATATAATGGCATTCATAACTGTTTTGGAAGTGAAGTAGTAGAATTATACTATATAATATTAAATGGCATCTATAGTGAAGGAAATGGTTCTATAACTGATGCTAATATAAAAGAAGATTATATCAAGATGATAAATAGTCATATTAATATGGGTAGTAATAAATTAAAAGTAATATATGATTGTGGTAATGGTACTACATCTATCGTAGCCAAAGATATCTTTGTAAGTAATGATAATATCGAATATATACCATTATTTGCAGAATCAGACGGAACATTCCCTAATCACCATCCTGATCCAGCAGTAGAATCTAATCTTACTATTCTAAAAGAAAAAGTAAAAGAATTACATGCTGACTGTGGCATAGCCTTTGATGGTGATGGCGATAGAGTAGGAGTAGTCAATGAAAAAGGTGAGTTTGTTTCAATAGATAAATTTATGGTCATAATATGGCGTGATATTTATAATAAAATAGATAAAAAAGAAGGCTTCTATGACGTAAAATGTTCTAAGGTAGTAAGTGATGAAATGATAAAACTAGGTCTTAAACCGGTTGAAGTAAGAACAGGAAACTCTTATACTAAAAAAATATCAGTAGATAATAATTACCCATTTGGTGGAGAATTATCAGGACACTTATATTTTAGAGATAAATTTATCGGTACAGATGATGGAATATATGCTGGATTAAGATTAGTAGAAATACTATCACATAATCCTAAAAAAGTAAGCAAGCTTCTTGAAGGTATAACTAAGTATTATAATTATCCTGAAGGAAAGTTTACAGTAGAAGACTCTAAGAAAGATATTATTGTAAGTAGAGTAGAGGAGTACTGTAAGGAAAAAGGCTATAATTATTCTAAAATAGATGGTATTAAAGTACTATATGATGATGGCTTTGCCTTAGTCAGAAAATCTAATACAGGTCCTAATATAACCACTAGATACGAATCATCTGATAAAGAAAAACTAGAACTAATAAAACAAGAATTTGATAGTTTAATAATTAAGTATAGTAAAGAATAGAATAAATATGAATAAAAGAATAGAGTAGAGTACCCTATTCTTTTATTATTAAAATAAATCTTTAGAACTATTGTTATTCTTTTTACATGACTTACAATCATCTTTATGACATTCACAAGTAGTATCGTCATGTGTTTCATCATCTTTATGACAATTACAGTCAAAAGTATTAGACTTATCTAATTTATTATTAGTTTTAGATTTCTTATCTTTTTTACTCATTTTAATTACCTCCATTAATATTATTAACGATAGGTAATATATTTATTCTTTAATTATTTAATATGAAAAAATTGGTATATTATTCTTCTATTTATAGAAGTTAACATAATATTGATTATAGGAACTAAGATATTTTATTAAAAGATGATTAGTTGTTAAGCTAAAAATTACCAATAAAATATACTTATTTTATATATTAATAAATTATCTCTAAATATATATATTATTTAATTATAATTTTATTTATATTTATATTATTCTACATATATTTATCTTTTATGTATATAATAAAATTAACTACAATAATTTGTTTTATAGTTAATTTTAAATGTATAATCGTTTATCTAAA
>SAMEA104315429__coassemble_612_pt1 | contig 24384 bp, 30 predicted proteins | sample SAMEA104315429__metabat2_high_PE_036 | metagenome-assembled genome bin SAMEA104315429 (sample SAMEA104315429) | gut metagenome | biome: Monkey gut; feature: monkey-associated habitat; material: faeces | place: China | collected 2013 | reverse complement strand
TGATATTATAAAAATTAATACTAATAAAGCAAGCACTCCTAGTAAAGATTGGTTATCATTTGTTGTAACAACAGGTGCCAAAAATAAAATAAGAGCATATTTCAGTAGGTTAGAAAAAGATGAAAATATTGAGAAGGGTAATGATATCTTAGAAAAAGAATTAAGAAAAAATAGTTTATCAATAAATGAATTTTTGACCAATAAAAATATTGATATAATTTTAGACGAATTAAAATTAAAAGATATAAATGACTTATATGTTAATATAGCACTAGGCAAATACACACCTAGTCAGATAATCAAAATAATTAATAAGCCCGAAGAAGAAAAAATTGATATTGCTACAAAGATTAATGAAACTAACTATAGTAATACAAATTTTTCTAATAATGATGTGCTAGTAGAGGGTATGAATGAAATCAAGGCAAGTTTAAGTGCCTGCTGTAAACCAATTCCGGGAGATAATATTATAGGTTATATCACTAGAGGATCTGGCATAACAGTTCACAGAAGTACCTGTAGAAATATTATAGATATTGATGAAAGACTTATTAATGTCAAGTGGAATAGTCAAGTAACTAAGAAATATCCATCAGATATTTTAGTATATACCAATACCTTTGATAATTTATTGGATATTATTACTAAAGCTTCATCAAACAATATTATTATTGATAGCATATCAACAATAAATAAAAGTGATTACAAAGTATATAATATGACTGTTCTCGTAGAAAACAAAGAAAAACTAGAAAAGTTTATTAACGATTTACTTAATTTAAGTTTTATTCAAAAGGTAGAAAGAAGTGTTAATTAGTGAAAGTATTAGTTCAAAGAGTTTTATCTTCAAATGTTAAAGTAGACAATAAAGTGGTTGGAAGTATTAATAATGGTTTATTATTATTTGTAGGTTTTACATTAAATGATAGTTCAAAAGAAATAGATTACATGGTAGATAAAGTTATTAATCTTCGTATATTTGATGATGAAAAGGGTATTATGAACAAGAGTCTTCTTGAAGTTAATGGAAACATCTTATCAATTAGTCAGTTTACATTATATGCTGATAGTACAAAAGGAAGAAGACCATCATATATAAATGCCTTAAATGGCGACAAAGCTATAGTTTTATATGATGAATTTAATAGAAAATTAAAAGATAAAAATATTAAAGTAGAGACAGGTATATTTGGAGCGGACATGCAGGTTGAATTAATAAATGATGGTCCTATTACCATAATGCTTGAAAAATAAATTAAATACTTTTACAATTTTAGATAAATTTGATAGAATATATTTAAGAGGAGAAAATATAATGACAATAACTTCAGTAAATAATGAACACATTAAAGAATTGTGCAAATTAAAAGAAAAAAAATATCGTGATACTACCAATTTGTTTTTAGTAGAAGGAGAACATTTGGTTAATGAAGCATTAAAAAAAGATTTAATTGAAGAAATAATAGCTTTAGAAGGAGAAAAACTTACAATTGATAGAAATATTACATATGTTACCAGTACTGTAATGAAAAAATTATCTGATTTAAATAGTTATCCAAATGTAATAGGAGTAGTTCGTAAAACAGAAAAAAATATTATTGGTAGGAGGATACTAGCTCTTGATGATATCCAAGATCCAGGTAATCTTGGTACTATAATAAGATCTGCTGTTGCATTTAATATAGATACTCTAATACTCAGCCCTAAAACAGTAGACTTATATAATTCAAAAGTAATTAGAGCTACCCAAGGAATGATATTTAATTTAAATATTGTTACAAGAGATTTGAATTCAACTATCAAATCATTAAAAAATGATAACTATTTAATACTTGGTACTGATGTAAATAATGGTACAGATATAAGAAGCATTAATAATTTAAATAAATTCGTTTTAATAATAGGTAACGAAGGGCAAGGAATGAGTAAAGAACTAAGCACATTATGTGATAAAAACATATATATAAAAATGAACGAAAGGGTAGAAAGTTTGAATGCTGCCGTAGCAACTTCAATTATTCTATATGAGATAAACAATGGAATTAATTAAAATAGGAAAAATTGTTAATACCCATGGTATTAAGGGAGAACTTAGAATATTATCAAAGTTTCCATATAAAGAAAAAGTATTTATAAAGAATATGAAAGTTTATATTGATAAGAAAAATATAGAAATTATTAATACTTATCGTAAACATAAGAACTTCGATATGGTAACATTTGAAGGATATTCAAATATAAATGAAGTTCTTAAATATAAAGGTAAAAACATTTATATAAATAAAGATGATATTACTTTAGACCAAGAAGAATACTTAGATGAAGATATTATTGGAATGACTGTAATATATAAAGATGCAGAAAAGGGAAAAGTTAGTGCTATAGAAAGATATGACAAAAATACTTTACTTAAGATAGATACAATAACAAATATTATTTAATTCCATATAACTATAACCTAATTGATAAAGTTGATATTAGTAGTGGAAAAATATATATTAAAAATATAGATGGATTATTTGACTAATTAATTAACTTTTAGTATAATAACTATTAGTTTAATGGTGGTGATTATAGTGTTAATAGATATACTTACTTTGTTTCCAAATATGTATGATAATTTTTTGACAGAGTCAATTATAAAGAGGGCAATTGATAGCGGAAAGGTTAAAATAAAAGTACATAATATTAGAGATTATACTGTATACAATAACAATCAAGTTGATGATTATCCTTATGGTGGCGGTAATGGTATGGTACTTATGTGTGATCCAATCTTTCGAGCTATAGACACATTAAAAGATGAAAATACACTAGTCATAATGATGACTCCATCAGGTAAATTATATAAAGAGCAAACAGCTTATGACTTATCAAAAAAAGAACACATAATAATATTATGTGGACATTATGAAGGCTTTGACGAGAGAATAAAAAGTATTGTTGATTTAGAGTTATCCATAGGAGATTATGTCTTAACTGGAGGCGAACTTCCATCGATGGTAGTAGTTGATTCAGTAGTTAGGTTAATAGATGGTGTAATTAGCAGCGGATCCCTTACTAGTGAAAGTTTTACAGATAACTTACTTGATTATCCTAACTATACTAAACCTTCTGAATATCGCGGTCTAAAAGTTCCAGAAGTTTTACTTAGCGGTCATCATAAGAACATTGAAGAGTTTAGAAATAGGGAAAGAATAAGATTAACCAAAGAAAACAGACCAGATCTATTAGGGGGGAAGCAATGAATAAGAATTATTTTATAAGTAAAGATAATAAAAATGGTGAAGTAGTTTACTTAGAATACAATAAAAATGGTTATAATGTTAAACCAAAAGTAAAAAAAGATGATGCTATTGAAGTTAATAAAATAGTATTTGTATCACCAACATTAACTGAAAAACTAATTAAGAAAAAAATAAACAATAAAATATCTAGATTATTACTTGAATTAAATACAAGTTATGATGATGAATCCGATAGTGGTGAATCAAGGTTTAGAAATATGTATAAAGAGGCTGAAAAATTATATACATATTTAATAAATATTTACGCAAAGTATTTAGGAAAAACATATGTTAATTTAACAATAAAAAAACTAGAGTTAATAATTAATGAATATAAAGAAAAATTATATTTAATAAACGAAAAAAAGCAAAGAGAAATATTTATGCGAATGTTTGGAGTAGAAACGAAAGAAGATCGCGAAAAGAAAGGTAAAGGGAGATAATTTCTCCTATCAGTATAGGTGAGATAATGAAAGTAAAATATACATTATTACATAAAGATAAAAATACCAAAGCAAGGTATGGTACATTAGAAACAAACTATGGCACTTACGAAACACCAATGTTTATGCCAGTAGGAACGCAAGCCACAGTTAAAACATTGGATCCGGAAGAATTAAAGGAAATAGGAGCAGCAGTAATACTTTCTAATACATACCATTTATGGCTAAGACCAGGAGCAGATATTGTTAATAAGGCTGGCGGATTACATAAGTTTATGAATTATAATGGACCAATACTTACAGATTGCGGAGGTTTTCAAGTATTTAGTTTAGCTAAACCTAAAGATATAAGCGAAGAAGGTGTAACATTCAAAAGCCATCTAAATGGAGAAAAATTATTTTTGACACCAGAAATAAGTATTGAGGTACAAAATAAACTAGATAGTGATATAGCCATGAGTTTTGATGAATGTCCACCATATCCTGTAACATATGATTATATGAAGAACTCAGTAGAAAGAACACTTAGATGGGCCAAAAGAGGAAAAGCTGTTTTCAATAATCCCAATCAGAGTTTATTCGGTATTGTTCAAGGTGGTGAATTTGAAGACTTAAGAGAATGGTCTTGCAAAGAAACAGTAAAACTTGATTTTGACGGATATTCAATTGGTGGTACATCAGTAGGTGAAGATAAACCAACTATGTATAAAATGATTGAATATGGTATTAAGTATTTACCTGAAGACAAACCAAGATATTTAATGGGAGTAGGAGAACCAACCGATCTATTTGAAGGAGTAGAAAGAGGAGTAGATATGTTTGACTGCGTTCTTCCTACAAGACTTGCTAGACATGGTCATGCATTTACTAGACACGGAAAAATAAATTTGCGAAACGCTAAATATAAAGAAGACTTTACTCCAGTAGATGAAAGCTGTGATTGTAAGTGCTGCAAAAACTATACTAAAGCATATATAAGACATTTACTCGTAGCCAATGAAACTCTAGGACAAAGACTTTTATCAATTCATAATCTAAGATTTTTAATTAAGATTATGGAAGATATAAGAGCCTCTATTAAAGAAGATAGATTGTTAGATTTTAAAGAAGAATTTTATAAGAACTATAAATAAAGATATTTACATTCTACTAAATTTATTATATAATTTAGTAGTAATGCTTGTGTGGCGGAATTGGTAGACGCACTGGACTCAAAATCCAGCGGTATAAAAGCCATGTGGGTCCGAGTCCCACCACAAGCACCAGATTAATAATAAACTCAAACTTTTCATTTTGATTAGTTTGAGTTTTAATATATTTTTAATTATATAAATTATAATATTTAATATTATATAATATGAATGATATAAAAGATAAAATGGATAAGCTTGAGGATATTAAGATAGAAAACTTTGTATGGATTATTTACATTGTTATAATATTTCTTAGTTGGCACGCTAATAGTAAGGAAAAGAAGTATCTATTATATAATGATGAGCAAAGTAAAAGAGAATATCAAAATTTACTTATACTTATTTTTTCTATATTAGTAATAGTATATTATTATTTTGCTAAAGATAGTTATGATGATTATATTAAATTAAAAAATGAAGATGATGATAGAAAAAAGAATTTACACCTAGCTTCATTTATTGGTTCTTTTTTAGTATTAATAAGTGGTGTAATATTCTTATCTATAGCTATAATGGATAAGAATATTGATGTTGAACTAGCTTTTAGCTAGATATATATTTATGACTTATATATAATAGATATGTAGGTATATTATTTTAGGGCAATATCATTGGTTCAAATAAACACTAATAAGACTTAAAATAAGGTATATAGTGAACATAAAGAAATAAAAGAATGCAAAAAGTAATGACAAAAAGAAAAAAATGTAGTAAAATTAACTTAGGTGATAGATATGCATTCTTATGTAGTAGAATATTTAAATGAAAATGAATTTAAAAAGAAAGAAAAATCATTAAAAAAATATAATATGATTGCTTTTAAGAAATTAATATTTGATTGTGTACCAGCATTAAGAGATGGAACCTTTCCAGGTGAAGTAGTATCTAGAAATAGTACTGAAAATTTTGTTAAGTATGAATATAAACTTCCTACTGATCATTTATTTTCTAAAGTACATGGTGATATTAAACTTCATTATACTGTTTATGAAGCACAAAAGTTAGTTATGCTAAATGATTTATCTCCGGATATATTAAGTGAAGGTCATCAGAAAGAATTAACTGCTTATAAGGGTGTAATGGTATCTAAGTCTCATGCTGAGAGAGATATGTTTAAGATTAATTTATTAAATAGTATGAATAAGAATGGTTTCTTAAATAGTAAGATTTTAATAGGAGTAGGTATAGTTCTTACTATTTTACTAGGAGTAATTATATATCTTATAGTTAAATAAAGAGTTTGAAAGATAACTCTTTTTATTGTGTTCACTCCAAGCCAGTAGTCTTAGAGTGTTCATTTAAGCCTTATAGTAAAAGTCTTAAATGAATATGCTATACGCATCTATTATATATAAGAGATGTATCAAGACATAGATAATACATAATATAATTATAGAATATGAATATATTTAGAAAAAATAACATACTATATATTAGATACATATAAAATATATATAAACAATATATAAACTATATATAAAATGACTTGACTTTATATATATTATGTGTTAATATTTATTTATGAAAGAGGTGAGAAAATGGAAAATTTAACTACAGCGATTAGTGTACAAATAGATAGCAAAGATAAAGAACTTGCTAGTAGTATTCTAAAAAAGCTAGGTCTAAATATGAGTACTTATGTTAATATGGCTATAAAGCAATTAATTAATAAAGATGGTGTACCATTTGAAGTTGTAAATCCAAAACCTAGTAGAGAATTATTAAAAACATTAAAAGAGGGCGAAGATATATTACAAGAAATAAATAATGGAAAGAGAAAAGGCTATAATAATATGGAAGATCTTATTAAATCCTTGAATGAGGAATAGTATATGAAGTATACAGTTGATTACACTAGTGGGTTTAAAAAACAACATAAAAAAATGTTAAAGCAAGGTAAGGATTTGTCCAAATTATATAATGTAATAGAAAAAATTGCTAATGGTGAAGAACTCGATGCAAAATATCAAAACCATAGACTTAACGATAACAAAATGTATAGAGATTGTGAAGAATGCCATATTACTCCTGATTGGTTATTAATATATAAAGTGCATGATAACAATTTAATCTTACTACTTTTTGCTACAGGTAGTCATAGTGATTTATTCAAATAAAAATAACTATTAAGAACTGTTCTTAATAGTCTTTTATATTTCACGCATATTTTCTGAATTCTTATAAGGATCCTTTGGATCAATATAATCAACAAATAGAATACCATTTAAATGGTCTAGTTCATGTTGGAAGGCAATAGCCAAATCCTCACGAACTCTATATTTTATTAAATTTCCTTCTAGATCATAACCTTCAACAGTAATTCTAGCATGTCTTGGTACAATACCATCTACTTCTCTATTAACACTTAAACATCCTTCACCCTCACCAGCATAGATAAGTTCTTCAGAATATGAAATTACTTTCGGATTGATTAGTACATAGTCTTCAAATTTACCATCACTTACTTCGTAGCAGACTACGAAGAATCTTTTATTAATACCAAGTTGAGGAGCCGCTAATCCCATACCAGGTCTAAGATTATATTTCTTAGAATATTTCTCTATTTGTGAATACCTTAAATGCTTTAACATCTCTGGTATAATACTTTTATACTCTTCACATAAAGGAAATTCTACTTCAGTATTTTTTGCTCTGACTCTTGGATCTTTTTCATCTAAAATATCTTTTGTTCTTAGCATAAACTACCATTCCTTTCTTTTCGCTATATATTTTACCATAAAAAAAGAAAAAAGGGAAGTATTTTCCCTTAACTTAATTAAGCAGTTACTCTTGTACCGATTATAATAACTAATAAGATAAATAATACTAATACAATAGCGGCACTATTTCCATAACCATAGTTACCATATCCATAACCGCCATATCCGTATGAAGGGTATGCATAACTTTGAGTACCTCCGCATCCACATCCACTAGTGCCATATCCTCCAGAATATCCACCGTAATAATACATATATATACCTCCTTTACGATATCTAATATATTGTACTCTTAAAGTTATTTTTTGACATTATGAATACCTAATTATTGTATTATTTTAGTTATTTATTCCATAATAATACTGGTGATATGATGAAAAAAATTAGTATATGGACTGATGGTATAAAAGATGTAAGAATGGATAGTTTAAAAGAAAATATAGAGTGTGATATTCTTGTAATAGGAGGAGGTATCGCAGGTTTGTCTACAGTATATAATTTAAAAGATAGCGGTAAAAGAATAGTTCTAATAGATAAAAATAAATGTGGTATGGGAGCTACTTCTTGTAATACTGGTAAACTAACCTTTATGCAAGATTTAATATATCACGATATAGAAAGTAATTATAATGAAAAAGTAGCAAGATTATATTTAAATAGTCAGAAGGAGGCTATTAATATAATTACTAGTATTATCAAAAAAGAAAAGATAGACTGTGATTTAACTAAAACTAATGCTTATGTCTTTTCTAATGATGAAGATAAATATAAGAACTTTGATAAAGAAATAGAGTTTTATAAAAAGAATAATATTAAGTATAAAATATTATCTTCATTACCGCTTAATTATCCCTCAAAGATGGTATTAGAAACTTATGATAGTTATGTTTTTAATCCATATAAATATTTGATTGGTATAAAAAGATTATTAAAAGATAAAATAAGTATTTATGAAAACACTAGGGCTATTAGGTTAGATAAGAAGAGTGATTATTATCTATGTACTACGAGTGATAATTATGAGATAAAATCTAAGGTAGTAGTAGTAGCTTCTCATTATCCCTTCTTTATAGTACCTTACTTTACACCATTTAAAACGAGGGTAGAAAAGTTCTATATTGGGGCTTCTTTTAGTAATGATAACAAGAATATACAAATAATATCTAATGATAAAATAGGTATATCACTAAGGTATTATAAAAAGAATAATAATAATTATTTATTATATGGTAGAAGAAGTCACTCTAGTAGTAGTAATTTAGATATTAAAGATGATTATAATGAATTAAATAGTGAATATAAGAAGTATTTTGATAAAGATATAAAATACTTTTATCATACTCATGATATTATGACTTATGATAATATACCTTTTATTGGTAAGATAGATAATAATTTATATATAATGACAGGATTTAATAAATGGGGGAATACCAATGGTGTAATCGGAGGTAAATTAATTAGTGATTTAATAGAAGGTAAGCATAATGACTATGAAAAGATATTTACTCCAAGAAGAAGTATGTCTAAAGATAAGATAAAGAATCTATTGGTATTTAATACTTCTGTTATATCTAGATATATTATGAATAAGATTAATCCTCATATGAAGTATTATAATGATAATGTAGAAATTAAATTTATAGAGGGTAAAAGATGTGGAATATATACTGATGATAAAGGTAATAAACATATTGTATCTAATGTATGTCCTCATATGAAATGCAATCTAATATTTAATTATATTGATAAGACTTGGGATTGTCCATGTCATGCCTCTAGATTTGATATAGATGGTAATATTATATATGGACCCGCAGTATATGACATTAAAATTAAATAATTTATTCTATTAAGTTCACTCTATAGCCTCAGGTCTACAGAGTGTTCTTTTTAGCCTAGGTCTAAAAAGAATATATCATCCATATCTATTATATATAAGAGAGGGTATATACATAAAAATTATTTAATAATTATATTGCAAATAAAATAATACTATGATATTATGAATATATAAGATAGTGTAAAGGAGCGTGAATGAAATATGAAATCAAATAATAGATGGTTTATTGTCTTAACAGTAATTATAATAGGTTTAATAGGCTGCAATGTATATTTAGTTTTACAAAACAAGAATATTCATACTAATAAAGAAGATAATGATGTCAGTAAAAAGCCTATTAGTAATAGTAGCGATAATGAAGAAGAAAAGAAAGAAAAATATTATGACTGCTTGTTTACTAGAACTTATAGAGTAGTAGATTTACTTGATAGCTATGTAGCAGAAGTACCCGAAGAATCATATGTTGTTTTAGATGCATTTCAAGATCATGGTGCCTTTACCCATAGAATTAGTAGTGAGTTAAAGAAAAAATTAGAGGTAAATAAGTATTATGAGTTTACTTATACATTAAAAGGTATAGGAATAGTAAATGATATAGAGGATGTAAGAAACCATATTAGTGCTTCAAATTCTATAAAAAGTGATAATAGCTTAAAAGTACTATTAGAAATTAAAGAAACTGATAAAGAGGGACTTGAACAACTACAAGAAAAAGTATGTGAAGGTAAATAACATAAAAGTATAAATAAGTATTAATATTTTAAATTATAAAGCATAGTTTTTACTAGGTGATATGTAATGAAAAAAATATTAATACTTTTATTTTTATTTCTTTTAGTACCAGTAGTAAGAGCACAAGAAGAGGATTTGGCTCCTAATGCTAAGAGTGCTATAATGATTGAAGCTTCTACGGGAGAGATATTATTTCAAAAGAATAAAGATGAGAAAATGGCTCCAGCATCCATGACAAAGATGATGAGTATGCTTCTTATTATGGAAGAAATAGAAAAGGGTAATTTAAAATGGGATGAGATGATTACAGCTTCAGAAAAGGCCGCTAGTATGGGAGGTAGTCAAATCTTTTTAAAAGTTGGCGAAAAGATGAGCGTTACCGATATGCTAAAAGGAATATCAATTGCTTCAGGTAATGATGCTACAGTAGCAATGGCTGAGCGTATTTCTGGAAGTGAAGAAGCCTTTGTTAAGAAAATGAATGATAGAGCCAAAGAACTAGGACTTAAAAATACCAATTTTGTTAATACTACTGGGTTAACTGCTGATAACCATTATTCAAGTGCTAATGACATGGTACTAATAGCTAGAGAGTTAGTTAAACATGAAAAAATATTAGAGTTCACAGGTACTTATGAAGATTATTTAAGAAAAGATACCAAGAGCCCTTTTTGGCTTGTTAATACTAATCGTCTAGTAAGATTCTATTCTGGAGTAGATGGACTTAAGACAGGGTTTACCAGCGAAGCAGGTTACTGCTTAACAAGTACTGCTAAAAGAGATAATATGCGATTAATAACCGTAGTTATGAATGAACCAGATATTAGTAAGAGAAGTGCAGATACCAGTAAAATGTTAGACTATGGTTTCAATATGTATATGGTAAGAAATATTATAGATGATAGCAGTATTATAGATAAAGTAAAAGTAGAACTTGGTAAAAAAACAGAAGTAGAAATTATTGCTAATGATAAGATAACAGTCTTAAGTAAGAAAAGTGAAGAAAAAAGAAATATTACTTATAAAGCAAACATTGATAAGATAGTAGCTCCAGTTAAAAAAGGAGATAAGGTTGGTACTATTGATATAATTGAAGATAATAAAGTAATTGGTACAGTAGAGGCTACTGTAAAAGAAGCTGTTGAAAAGGCTAATATATTTGTTATATTTTATAGAAACTTAAAAAATACTTTCAGAGGCAATATTTTACTTCACTAAGATATATTTGACTTTAACCCCTTTTTATGGTAGAATATTCTAGCATTAAAAAAGGAGGAATACTAATGATAAAGAGTAACTTTTTCGAAATAAAATATCCTAGTTTTTGTGTAGAATTAACACTAAAAAATGATGATATTTTGTTATTTACGCTATACTACTCACAAGAGCATGGCTTTTGTCTTCTAGCAGAAGATGAGCCTTGTGAAGATTTTACTAATCCTGAAGAATTAATATCAAATATAAGTAAAGATTCTTTAATTAGAGAATTAGTTATTTACGAAAAAAGTGTAAATGCACTAGATGCTAATGGTCATGATAAAGTTTTACCAATTACAGTAAAAGAAGTAAAAATATACGATAATAATAGAGCTAATGGATTTACCATTGCTGGTAATTTAGTTAAATATAATCAGTTTATTGCAGAAAAATATGGATTGAATCCTGAACTTGCATATGATTATATAAAACCAAATATTAAATCTAGATGTTTAAAATAATCTTACAGGAGACATAATCAATGATAAAAACTATTTATTTAAGTAGTATTAATTATGAAGTATTAGAGTTTTCGTTAAATTTACTAACAAATATTTATAAAACTAATAAAGAAGTTAATGGAATATATGTTAATTATATTTATAGAGACAATTTATCTGTAGCAATAATGATATTAATTAGTAATAAATCATTACCTATAGAAATATTATCTAAGTTTAACAAGTTATCTACAGAGTTATATAATAGTATGGGTATAAAAATTGAAGTATATAATTCACTAAGTGACAATTACAGCGACGATATTTTATTACGTAGAAGATGGGAAGCAGCTTGTGATTTAATAAACGGTGATATTCTATATGATAAAACAGGTATTTATAAAGAATTAAAAGAAAATTTATTAAGTACCAAAAAAGAATTTTTGCCTTCATATATACACACTTTAAAAATAAATAAAAAATAATTGATTTTATCATTATAATCTACTATAATATATATAGGAGGTTAATCTTATGGAAAAAATAAGTATTGAGAATAATAGGGAAACATTGAAAGTATTATTGCAAGAATAGTAGCAGAATATGCAAAAAACGACAAAGTACATGCAATATATATGAATAGCTTTCAAAAATGGAAAGAAGGACAAAACAAGGAGCCAATTATTGAGATCGCTTTAGTGTATGATAAACCTTTATCAAAAAAAGAAATAATTAATTTTGATAAACAAATAAAAGAAATATATGATGAAACAGGTATTATTATTAATATTGGCGGTAGACTAACTGCCTACTATAATTACTATCTTTTAGATATGAAAGACAAATTAGCCGCCCAAGAGTTACAAAATGGTTACTTATTATTAGTGAATTAAAAAATTATTTAATTTATAGAAATACAGAAGTTTTATTACCTAATTATTTAAATGCTATTGAATTTGAATCGCCATTAAGATTAAAAAAAATAAAACAAAACAGTAAATAATAATAGATATAAGAAATAAACTTTCTTATATCTTTCTATTTGATACTATAACAGAAAAAGGTGTAATATGAAAGAGTTAGAAGAATATGCTATGATTAATAAAATACCAATTATGCAAAAAGATGGTATTTTATATTTATGTAATTATATAAAAGAAAATAATATAAAATTAATAATCGTTTAAAATAAAAATTACCACATTAAAAGTATATTAGAGATAGGTAGTGCTATTGGCTATTCTAGCATTATGATGGCTAATGTAAATAATGATATTATGGTAACTACAATTGAAAGAGATATAGATAGATATAATATAGCGGTAGATAATATTAAGAAATATAATAAAGATAAGCAAATAAATATAATATATGGTGATGCTACAGAAGTAGATATTACTGGTAAATATGATTTAATATTTATTGATGCTGCAAAGGGTAAAAATACTTTCTTTTTTAATAAGTTTAAAGATAATTTAAATGATAATGGTACTATTATTACTGATAATTTATCTTTTCACGGCCTTGTTGAAGATGAATCTTTAGTTAAGACTAAGAATCAAAGAGGTATAGTTAATAAAATAAAAGACTATATTAATTTTTTAGATAATAATACTGAGTTTACTACTACTTATGTTCCAGTAGGAGATAAGATAGCAATCTCAAAAAGGAAGGTTAATAATGAGTAAGTTAATAATAATTCCAAATAAAAAAGAAGATATTAATATTATTTTAAATAAAGATATAAAGGGTATCATACTAGGTGTAAAAGATTTATCTATATATGAATTATCTCTTGATATAGATGATATTATAGAGGTGGCTAGTACTACTGATAAAAAAGTTTATGTAGCCATTAATAAAATGATACATAATAGTGATTTAGAATTAGTAAAAGAAGTATTATCTAAAATTAACAATAGTAAAGTATCTGGTATTCTTTTTTATGATTTAGGAGTATTTAATTTAATTAAGAAATTAGATATAGATAAAGAGTTAATACTTAGTCAGGAACATTTAAATGCTAATACTAAGAGTAATTTATTCTATTATAATAAAGGTATTAAATCTAGTTATATAACTTCTGATATAACATTTAATGAAATAAAAAAGATAAAAGAAAATACTAAGATGAATATCTATTATACAGTATATGGGTATTTACCTATATTTTATTCAAGAAGATTACTACTTACTAATTATTTTAAATATATAGATAAAGAAATGCAGGATAATAGATATTATATATTTAATAATGATTTAAGATATATGGTTATAGAACATAGCTATGGTACCATTATTTATTCTCCCTTAGTTAATTTATTAAATAAGAAAGAAGAATTTGATATATTAGATAATTTAGTTATTGATTTATCTTATACTGATAATTATGATATTATAAATAAATATATTAATAATGATAAAGAAGATGGTTATATAGGCTTTTATGATACTAAAACAATATATAGGTTAAAAGGTGATAAAAATGAGTAGGATAGAGTTACTGGCTCCGGCGGGTAGTTTAGAAAAGTTAAAGTTTGCTTTTGCTTATGGAGCAGATGCCTGCTATATTGGGGGAAGAAATTATTCACTAAGAGCTAATGCCACTAATTTTAGTTTAGATGAAATTAAAGAGGCTTGCGATTATGCTCATAGTATTAATAAAAAAGTTTATGTTACTATAAATATAGTATTTCATGATGAAGATACTGAAGGTATTATAGAATACTTAAAGAAACTTAGTGAATATAAAGTAGATGCTATTATAGTTAGTGATCCTTTAATTATCGATGTAGTAAATGATAATAATATCAATTTAAAGATTCATATATCTACGCAGGCCTCTACTTTAAACTACGAAGCAGTAGACTTTTGGAAATCACTTGGAGTAGAAAGAGTAGTTTTAGCTAGGGAACTTTCAAAGAGTGAAATAAAAGAAATAATAGATAGAACAGGAGTAGAAGTAGAAACTTTTGTTCATGGAGCTATGTGTTCTTCATATTCTGGTAGATGTGTACTATCTAATTATTTTACTAATAGAGATGCTAATAGAGGTGGATGCGCTCAAATATGTAGATGGGAAAGTGATTTATATGATAAAGATATGAATAAAATAGAAAGCCCTACTAAATTTACTGCCTCATCTAAAGATTTAATGATGGCTACTAGAATAAAAGAAATGATTGAACTAGGTATTACTTCTCTTAAAGTAGAAGGAAGAATGCGTAGTAATTATTATGTGGCTACAGTTATTAATACTTATAGAGGTATTATAGATGACTACTATAACAATAAACTATCTGACGAAAGACTAGAACATTATATTAGAATATTAAATAGAGTGGCTAATAGAGAGGCTACAGTTCAGTTCTGGGATAAATTACCTAGTGTTAATGAACAATACTATTTAGGAAGAAATGAAGTATCCAATCAAGATTTCTTAGGCATAGTAACAGAATATGACGAAGAAAATAAAATAGTTACTATTACTGAGAGAAACTATTTTAAAACAGGAGATGTAGTAGAGGTATTTGGACCTAATATAGAAACATTTAGTTTTATTGTTCCTGATATATACGATAATGATGGTAATAAAGTAAATGTAGGAAGACATCCTGAAGAGATACTAAGATTTAAACTAGATAAAAAAGTATATAAAGATGATATGATAAGAATAAAAATAGACTAATTATTAAAAAGTATATAGGTAATTAGTAATGGCTTATATATAATTGATATATTTATTTTAGGGCAATATTATTGGCTCAAATAAACACTAATAAGACTTGAAACAAAGCTTATAGTGAAAAAATAAGAAATATTTAAAAGAAAATGAATATAATATTAAAAGTAAAAATATGCTTGACAAAAGTACTAAAGTTTAGTACAATTTTGAATTGTAAAAAAGAAAATTAATTTGAGGTGATAAAAATGAAAGATAATAAAGTATATTTAACAGATGAAGGTTTTCTTGAATTAGAAGAAGAATTAAATGAACTTAAAAATGTAAAGAGACCTGAAGTAATTAAAGCATTAAAGGAAGCTAGAGCCCTTGGAGATTTATCTGAGAATGCCGACTATGACGCTGCTAGAGCAGAACAAGCCCAAGTAGAAGGAAGGATCCAAGAATTAGAAAAAATTATGGAGAATGCTCATATAATCAAAAAAGTAAGTACTGATAAAGTATCACTTGGTACTACAGTAAAAATTAAATATGTAGATGACGATGATATCGAAGAATATAGAATAGTAGGTTCTAAAGAAGCAGATCCTTCTAATAACAAGATATCTAATGAAAGTCCTATAGCTATGGCTATTATGAATGCTAAAGCAGGAGAAATAAGAAAAGTTGCATCTCCTAATGGAGAATATGAAGTAGAAATAGTTGAAATTTGTTAGGGAGGTAAATAAAATGAAAAAAATAGTAAACTATAAAGTAAGCGGAGAAGAATGGACTAAGGCTAAAGATGAAGCATTTGCTAAGATAGTAAAGAAAGCAAAAGTAGATGGTTTTAGACAAGGTAAAGTACCTAGAAGTGTATTTGAAAAGAAATATGGTACAGGAGATATTATTAGCGAAGCCATGGAAAAAATAGTAGATGCTAAATATGGTGAAACTGTTGTTAAAGAAAAATTAATACCAGTAGTAGAACCTAAATTAGAAATAGAAAAAGCTAATGATGATGAATTAGAATTTAAGATTACTTTTATTCTTGATCCAGAAGTTAAATTAGGAGAATATAAAGGATTAAAAGTTAAAAAAGAAAAAGTAAAAGTAACTAAAGAAGAAGTTGAACACGAAGTTGGACATATTCTTGATAGATATGCTGAACTTGTAAGTAAAGATGGAGCAGTAGAAGAAGGAGATACCGCTATTATAGATTTTAAAGGATTTAAAGATAATGAAGCATTTGATGGTGGATCTGCTGAAGGATACACTTTAGAAATTGGTAGTCATTCATTTATTCCTGGATTTGAAGAAGGAGTAGTTGGAATGAAGAAAGAAGAAAATAAAGATATTGAACTTTCTTTTCCAGAAGACTATATGGCTAAAGATTTAGCAGGACAAAAAGTAGTATTTAATGTTACAGTTCATGATATTAAGAAGAGAGTTATACCTGAATTAGATGAAGAATTCTTTAAAGATTTAGATATGGAAGGTGTAACTAACAAAGAAGAACTAAATAAAGTAGTTGAAGAAGAAATCAAAGCACAAAAAGAACACGATGCTGAAAATAAATATATTGATGATTTACTTGAAGCTGCTAGTAAGAATATGACTATTGATTTAGATGAAGAAATAGTAGATGCTGAAGTAGAAAGAATGTATAAAGAGTTTACTAATAGATTAAAAATGCAAGGCATTGATGAAGAATTATACTTTGCATATGCTAAAGTAACTAAAGAAAAAGTAAAAGAAGATATGAAGAAAGAAGCTGAAACTAGAGTTAAGTATCGTTATTTACTTGAAGCTATTGTTAAAGCTGAAAAGATTGAAATATCTGAAAAAGATGCTAAAGCTGAATTAAAGAAAATGGCTGATGAGTATAAAATGACTGAAGAAGATTTATTAAAAGAATTTAATAACTCATTAGAAGTTTTAAAATATGATTTAGCTATGAGAAAAGCTATTGAAGTATTAAAAGAAAATAACTAGGAGATAATATGACTATATTTAGAGCGATTATATTAGGAATTATTCAGGGGATTGCGGAATTCTTACCTATATCATCATCTGCTCATTTAATCATCTTTCCTTATCTATTTGGATGGGAAGAATCAGGACTTGCTTTTGATGTAGCTCTTCACTTTGGTACTATGATGGCTGTACTAGTATTATTCTTTAAAGACTGGTGGAACCTATTTGTTGGAGCCATCAAAGATGTTCGTACTAAAAAGAAAAGTACTAATGGTAAGATGTTCTGGTATTTAGTGGTAGCCACTATTCCGGCTGCTATTGCAGGATTCCTACTTGATGATGTTATTGAAAATGTTATAAGAGGTAAAATATGGATAATTGCCACTTGTCTTGTCGTAATGGGCTTACTTATTTTCATCGGAGATAAATGGGCTAGTCGTCATTACAAGAAAGAAACTAAGTTTGAAGATATAACTTTAAAACAAGCTTTAATAGTAGGTATATCACAAGCATTTGCAGTTATACCAGGCTTTTCAAGAAGTGGAACTACTATTTTAGCAGGAAGACTTCAAGGTATATCAAAAGAAGCTATTACTAAGTTTACTTTTCTATTGTCAGTACCAGTAATATGTGGTGCTACAGTATTAAAAGTAACTGATTTAGCATTAACTAAAGAAGTAATTATAGGTATTATAGTATCTTTTGCTACAGGTGTACTTGCAATTAAGTTCTTACTTAATTATATTAAGAAACATGACTTTTCAGTATTTGCTTTTTATAGAGTATTACTTGGTATAGTAGTATTAGTAAAATTAATATTCTTTAAATAGAATATTAATTCTCTGCCATAATAGTATAATGGTATTACGAGGCCATGGTAAGGCTTTAATCGGTGTTCAATTCACCGTTATGGCACCATTTATATAATATTAAAACTACTCTCAATTAATGAGAGTGGTTTTAATAATTTGCGTTTCATCCATAAAAAATAATATGCAGTTATAAAATAAAAGATCACTATATTGACTTGTACTATTTTTAATGATAAAATTATAGTAATAAAATAGAAAAGAGGTAAATAATAAAAAGTAAAGAATAAATACTTGCTAATATTTTTAATGACTTGAAAATAAATAAAAAAAACTGGACTATATCTATTGAAGGAAATCAAATTATAGCATATTGGAAGTGGAAAGATGGTATTTTCTTTTCCCCAGATAGTATTACTGATGAAGTAAAAGAATATAAATTTATAGTAACCCTTTTAGATAATGGTAAATGGAAAGAAACAGATGTTACTAATAACACATCAGAAGGAATAAGTTTAAGTAGTGGAAAAGCTTCATTTAATAAATCATTTTTTGTAGGAAACAAAAAAGAAAAGTCATTTGAAATTAGTTTTGGTAAAAAAAGAGATGAAGATAATATTGGGATTCAAAAAATTACATTTGATACAGACTTAATCAAACAACCAATTAGAAATTATTTAAAACAATGTGGTTGGAAGAAAAAAGGTTTCTTTTAATTATCTTATAATATATAGATATTAGATACATAATAAAAAACTAAAAAAGGACAAGATTTAAAGATCTTGTCCTTTAAGTTAATATAAATATTTTATTTTTTTCTAGCCTTATTCATTAAAATGAATATAGTACTCAGAATAACAATACTTAAAATCAAAATAATATACATTGTACCAATTGACACATTACTACCTAAAAAAGTCATTTTACAATCAAACTCTTTTTTTAATTCATCAATAACAGCAGATGGAACATTTAAACTTGCTAATTTATTAAAAGGACCATTTAGTGTATGATTTCTAAGGAGTGAAGTAGCATATGTACCAGGTAAAAATGACAATATTTCTTGAAGTGTTACATTAAATGATGATATAGGCATATAAGCTCCACATAAGAAACCATATCCAGCACTTACTATAGTTCCAACAGCAGTTATTTGTCCTTGACTTGATAGGTTATAATTAATTGCGGATGATAAAGCAGTGCCAAATAATGTCAATAAGAATATATCAAGTAAAATTAATAACACATCACCTAAATTCATATACCATCCTTGAAAATAAATATAGATAAAACATATTATTGCCACAGAAACATTAACTATTATAGTAGAAATAAAAGTAGAAATAAAATAACTTAATCCAATAGTAAATCTGCTTGTAGGAGTTACATTAATATCCTTAATTGCTTTATTTGTTCTATCTTGAGCCATAAGCAAGTTCGATGTAAAGGCAACAGTTACACAGCTAACAGAAAGTATAGAAGATATTAACTGTCCATTTACCAAAGAATTAATTAATGTATCCGGTAATATAAGCCCTTTTGGAATTGCTGATATAAAATTATCTCTATATATTCCTGCTAGAAAAGTAATATACAATATCAATAGAATTATTGGAGTTATTAACGAAGTAAAAAACATTCCCTTGTCTGAAAAATACACCTTAATATTTCTCTTTGTAAGATTAATAAGCTGAATCATTGCTTCACCTCCAATTCGTAGCCAGTAGCATTAAGAAAAACATCATCCATCTTTCCTTTAATAACTTCATAGTCTATAAATAACTGCTTATATTTAATTATCAGTTTAGTTACTTCCTCTAGTGAATTAACTTCAATCTTAAAGCCATCTTTTATCTTAGAATATGGTTTATTTAACATTTTTATTTTTTCTTCATTAGTGTTATAGATAATTATCATATCATGGGCATATTTATTCTTTAATTCAAGTGGTGTTCCTTCTGCGACAATAGAACCTTTATCAAGTATAACTATATAATCAGAATCTGCAGCCTCTTCCATATAATGAGTTGTTAAAAATATAGTTAAATTATTATCGCTTCTTAGTGAATTAAGAACAGCCCATATTTTTTTTCTTGTTCCTGGATCAAGACCAGTAGTAGGTTCGTCTAGTATCAAAATTTTTGGATTATGAATTATTGCTCTAGCAATATCTACTCGTCTTTTTTGACCACCTGATAGCTGTGCAATAGTTTGCTTTTCAATTTCTTTTAAATCAAATAAACTTGATAATTCATCATATCTTTTCTTGAAGGCATCTCCAACAATACCATAAAGAGCAGCTTTAATTTTTAAATTATCATAAACGGTCAGCGATTTATCTAATAGTGATTCCTGAAATACAACTCCAATTTTTTGTTTAATATACTTATCGTTGCCATCAATACTTTTATCACATATAAAAATTTCTCCCGAATCTTTTTTTAGTTCACCGCAAATCATATTAATTGTTGTACTTTTGCCAGCACCATTAATTCCTAGAAAGGAAAACAATTCACCTTCCTTAACTTGAAAACTTAAATTATTGACAGCTTTTATATTACCATAACTTTTATTTAAGTTTTCAATTCTAATAATATTATTATTCATATTTCACCTCAAATTATATTTTACATATACTTATTATATCATACATCTATTAATATATGCAACTTTATCAAATAAGAAATTTATTTAAATTAGTACTATTTATTGATAAAGTAATTTAAGATATATCAGCAGTAAAATTTAAAGCATAAATAAGCATACACGTCAAAAGCTATCATTGACTAATAGAAGGTAGAAAAAGGCGAACACTAAGACATAATAAAAACAATCAAAATATACAAAAAATGAAAATAAGAAACAATTAAAATTAATAAAAATAAGAAAAACAAAAAAATAATTTACACGTTTTATAATGGCAAAGTGAGGACAAACGCTTATAAAATAAGAAAAAAACAAATATAATATACAATAAAATAAAAAAGAAAAAAATAGAAAAAATAAAAAAATCTAAAAAAGTAAAAAATAAAAAATGTAAAAAATGTAAAAAAATAAAAAAGCAAACAAAAAACTATTGACAAGTGAATTTACCTAATATATAATTAACTTGTAACATAGAGAAAGGAAGTAAAACAATGGTTGAAACAGAAGAAAAATTAGAGACAATAGAAGTCGTAAAAAGAAACGGAAAAAAGGTAGAATTTGATGGTACTAAGGTAGCAATGGCTATTAAGAAAGGATTTGATAGTGTACTATTAGATGCTGAAGAAAATGAAAAAAAATATAACACCAAAGATATTCAAAAAGTATACCAAGCAGTAATTAAAAAAATTGCTAAAGATTATTTACCATTAGGTAAAATAAAAATAGAAGAAATACAAGATTTAATTGAAGAAAATCTTAAAAAGTATGATTATCAAGATGTATATGAAAACTTTTCAGAATACAGACAAAGAAGAGCTAATGCTAGAATAGCTTTTAGAGATGATAAAAATATGGCTAAACTTCAAAAGAGTATTGAAGGATTAGGACTTAGAAGTGCTACTGAAGAAGACTCTAAGAGAGAAAATGCTAACATTGATGGTAATTCCGCAATGGGTACTATGCTTCAGTTTGGTAGTACTATATCAAGAGCATTTACAGAAGCATACTTAATGAAAAAGAAATTTGCTGAAGCTCATGATAATGGTGATATTCATATTCATGATATGGACTTTGAAGCTATGGGTACTACAACTTGTATGCAAATAGATTTAAATAAATTATTTAAAGGAGGATTCTCAACAGGACATGGTCACTTAAGAGAACCTAAAGATATCATGAGTTATGGAGCACTAGCAGCCATTGCTATTCAGTCTAATCAAAATGATCAACATGGTGGACAATCAATACCAGCCTTTGATTATTATATGGCTCCAGGAGTATTAAAGACATTTAAGAAACAATTTAAACAAGCAGTATATGAACTTTTAGATTTTACTGATTTCATTAGTTTTGTCAATATGGATAGAGTAGAAAAAGAAATAGACAAATTAACAAGTATAGATGTAGATTTAACAGTATTTGAAGGTATCTACAAAGATAGTACTGAAGTAAAAAGAATATTTGAAAAAGGATATGAAACCGCATATAAGAAAACAGATAGAACAACATATCAGGCAATGGAAGCCTTTGTACATAATCTAAATACAATGCATTCAAGAGCAGGAGCCCAAGTACCATTTTCAAGTGTAAACTTTGGTACTGATACTTCACCAGAAGGAAGAATGGTAATGAAAAATTATCTATTAGCGGTAGATGCTGGATTAGGTAAGAATGAAACTCCAATATTTCCAATATCAATATTTAAAGTAAAAGATGGAGTTAACTACGAGCCAGGAGATCCTAACTATGACTTGTTTAAACTGGCTATAAAAGTATCTGCAAAAAGATTATTTCCTAACTTCTCATTTATGGATTCATCATTTAATAAACCTTATTACAAGGGAGACTATAATACAGAAGTTGGTTATATGGGATGTAGAACTAGAGTTATTGGTAATGTCGTAGATGAAGATAAAGCTGTAACACCAGGACGTGGTAATTTATCATTTACATCAATTAACTTACCAAGACTTGGTATTAAACATGGTATTGTTAGAAATGATGAAACTGATATGAAAGGCTTTTATGAGGAACTAGGAGAACTAATGGATTTAGTAAAAGATCAGTTACTAGAAAGATTTGAAATTCAGTGTAACAAGAGAATATATAACTTTCCATTCTTACTTGGACAAGGAATATGGATTGATTCAGAAAAATTAAAGACGAATGATAGATTAAGAAAAGTATTAAAACATGGAACATTATCAATAGGTTTCATCGGATTAGCAGAATGCTTAAAAGCTTTAATTGGAAAACATCACGGTGAAAGTGATGAAGCACAAAAACTTGGCCTTGAAATAATTGAATTTATGAGAAAAAGATGTGATGATTATTGCAAAGAGTACAAATTAAACTTCACATTACTTGCTACTCCAGCAGAAGGCTTATCAGGAAGATTTATCAATATTGATAAAGCTATATATGGTAAGATAAAAGGAGTTACTGATAGGGAATACTATACTAACTCATTTCATGTACCAGTATATTATAATATATCAATAGTAAATAAAATCAAGAAAGAAGGACCATATCATAAATATACAAATGCAGGACATATTAGTTACATCGAATTAGATGGTGATACTACTAATAACCTTGAAGCATTTGAAAAGATAATAAGAACTATGCATGATAATGATATGGGATATGCCGCAATTAACCATCCAGTAGATAGAGATCCAGTATGTGGTTATGTCGGTGTTATCGGAGATGTTTGTCCTGGATGTGGAAGAAAAGCCTATGAAGGCGTTCCTATAGAAAAAATAAATGAATATAAAAATAGTTGTGATTGTTAAAGAAAAGAGGTAATTAAAATGAAAGAAGAAGAAAAAGTTAAATTAGTCGGTGAGGGTGTAGGTTTTGAAAGAATCAGAAGAATTACAGGATATCTAGTAGGAACTGTAGACAGATTTAACAATGGTAAAAGAGCCGAAGAAAGAGATAGAGTAAAACATTCTACTGAAGGCTTAATGAAGGCAAAATAAAAATGGAAATAAGATTAGCATCTCCAATATTACAAACAGATAGTATTGTAGATGGTGAAGGAGTACGCGCAGTTCTTTGGACTCAAGGCTGCGGACATAAGTGCCCAGGATGTCATAATCCTGGCACTCATTCCTTTGATGATGGTATACTTCTAGATATTGAGGAAATTAAAAACCAAATAGATAGCCTTGAAGGTCAAGATGGAATAACTTTCTCAGGAGGAGATCCAATGTATCAAGTAGAGGCCTGTCTTGAGCTTGCTAAATATATTAAGTCTAAAAAAATGAATATCTGGTGTTATACAGGATTCACATATGAAAACTTACTTAAACTAGGTGAAGCAAATCCTAAAATAATCGAACTACTAAAACAAATAGATGTTCTCGTGGAT